>R19__coassemble_37_pt1 | contig 84249 bp, 71 predicted proteins | sample R19__metabat2_low_PE_032 | metagenome-assembled genome bin R19 | reverse complement strand
CTTATATCCAGGACTAATCAGTTCACAAAGATCATCCGTAAGGGTGGTCTTTTTTAGATAAAAGACGAACAGAAATTAATCCTGCTCGCCTTCGTTTGCATGCTGTTCGATAATCGTTTCTTCCGGCTGCTGTGCATGAAAGCTTATTCTCAGCACTGCCTGAGTGAAGTTAACGGATATCACGGCATGTTTTTCTTTTTTCTCTGCTTCTTCTTCAATCACTTTGATCAGTTCAAGCAGGATACTGCGGGACAGTCCTCCTCCGCGCCATTGAAAGTCCAGTGTTTTCCCGCGCTTCGCTGCCTGCAGACAGCGTCTGCTTACTTCTTCCGGTTTTGTAAAAGAGAGCTTTTTCTCTTTGTAGTAGAAACGGCCGGCATCGGTACACTTCGGTACGGGATAGATCACCGGCTCATGATCTTTGAAAATCATGGAGTCAGGAAGAAGAAAATAATCATAGCGGACTGCTTCCGGTTCACCGAGTGTATTGTCAAATGTTGCATCCAGATGATAGTACGTTCCGTTCAGTCTGACGATGTTCCACATATGTCTGTACCGGATTCCTTTTTCCGGATTGTTTGCGCAGATTGCCGTAATGCACCAGATTCCCAGTTCGTCACAGAGAATCTTGAACGATTTTGCAATGCCTTCGCATACACCGGTACCGTTGGTCAGAGGACCGATGATTTCATGGGAATAGGGCTTCTTCAGTTTGTCATAATGCACATTTGTGCATATGAAGTCATGTACATACTTCAGCTTCTCTGTATCCTTCATGTTCGCTGCAGGGCGTACGAGTTTTGCAATGCGTGAGGAAAGTGCTTTCTGATGATCCAGCACTTTCTTTTTTTCAAAGAGATATTCGGGAAGAAGTTCGACATATGCAGAGTCCGGATAGAAACGGTATTTGTATCCGGTGAGATAGAAAAGTTCAGGATGATCCATGCGCACAAATGCATAGATCTTTGCCAGTGTTTCATTTTCAAGACGGAGCACAGGAAAAGAGGATGATATATCCTGAAAGCCGGAAAGCATGGCATGATATGCGGACTGTTCTTCTTTGTTCAGTGATCTGTAATAGTACTGTTCCATATGTTTCTAATTATATCTTTTTCTTAAGATGATATGAAAGAAACTGCTCTTAAGGTTCTTTCCTGCAATTGCAACTTATGATGAAACTGCGCAGGAGGAGAAAATCATGACTGTAAAAGTAAACCGTATTGAGAATGAGAAGAGAAAGATCATTGCTTCTCTGAATAATTTCCGGGTGCTGGAGTATCTCAAAGATCCAAGTGTTACTTATGAAAACGCAGAACAGCAGTATTTTATGGGACAGATGGGTGTCCGCAGAAGACAGCTGGTGATTGATCTGGACAAGGAACATTCTGCTGTTCTGCAGGCCGGCGCAATGCAGTGGATGGCAGGTGATGTGAAGGCTGCCACAGGAATCAAAGGTGTCGGTGATCTTCTCGGCAAGATGGTCAGAAGTTCTGTAACAAAAGAAACTGCTGTAAAGCCGGAGTATGAAGGAACAGGGATTGTTGTGCTGGAACCTACTTATAAATTTATTGTTCTTCAGAATCCCTCGGAATGGGGACCGGAAGGGATGGTCATTGAAGACGGCATGTTTCTGGCATGCGACAGCAGGATCTGTCAGAGTATTACTGCAAGATCAAATCTATCTTCGGCAGCGCTTGGACACGAAGGTTTGTTCAATCTGACATTGAAAGGAAACGGCACTGCAGCTCTGGAGTGCAATGTACCTTTCGATGAGATGGTTGAAGTGGAACTGGAGAATGATGTACTGAAGATTGACGGTGATTATGCCGTATGCTGGTCAGCTTCACTGGAGTTCACTGTAGAAAGGTCTTCAAAATCCATTGCCGGCTCCCTTGTAAACAATGAAGGTCTTGTCAATGTGTACAGAGGCACAGGAAAGATTCTGATGAGCACTGTTGAAAGATGAAGGAAACATGATGCCTGCATATGACAGTGCTTTCTGATCAGAAAAATTAATTTGTAACTGCAGGCAGGATACTTTTAAAACTTCCTCACTTGCTCTAAAATAATGATATGCATCCGATCAGAACTGATGTGACTGGTTCCGGCGGAAGTGCATGGATGGAGGAAGCGCAATGAAAGAATGGAGAGCACCTGCAGCGAAGATCGAAATGTTTGCTGCAAATGAATATGTAGCAGCGTGCTATGCAATTGTAAATGAATATGAGGATTTCTTTACAATGACAACTGCTCCGACAGACGGTGATACAGTTACATGGAAGCAGAAGGGATTTGCGGATGACGGCCTGGATTACATGGGAACAAATGACATTCCGAAATCCGGCGGCTGGTATTATCAGGGAGATAAACTGACAGGTACAGCAGTGAATATCTATTGCGGTACACAGAGAAATTACAGTGACAGACAAATTACGCAGACTGCTAACGGAACAGCTGTTCCTGTTTCTGTTATTGAGATTACGGAAGCCAACTATACGAAGTACAGCTGCGGTCCCAATCATTCCTGATTTCATATTATTCATGATGAAAGATCCGGAAATTTGTTCCGGATTTTTTTTGAGCTTCAGAAAGAAAACAGGCAGTTCTTATGAACTGCCTGCATGATTATTTCAGTACGATATGATTGATGCATCTGCCGGCTCTCGGGCAGGAGGAGGCAATCGTAATTTCCGTTCCTTCTTCTGCCGATACGATCCAGCTCAGCTTTTTCTGTACCGGTTCATGATTGACATTGGAAGCACCAAGTCCCCATCCGAAGTCTCCGGAACCCCAGTAGCCGTTGAGGTGGCCGATGTTTTCTTTTGCCTTGCCCATGACGATCTCTGCTCCGTTCAGGGTAACTTCAAGACCTTCCGCTCTGCCGATTGTGACTGCTTCTCTTGTGACATAAGTAGGAAGGTAGGCACGGTTCATAATGGTGGTTTCCACTTTATACTGGTTTTCCCCCACCTTTGTTACATGAGTGTCTTTATAGGCCAGACGTGGAAGAGTCTTCAGTTCGCGGAGAAGGAAACGGGTATGTTTCTCTGCTTCGGCAGGAAGGAACTTGACAGGACAGTTCTGGGCTACGAACTTATAGTCAAATCCGCCGGTTTCCACTTCACCAAGCTGGGGATGAATCATCTTTGTCCAGTTCCTGAAGCCGTTTCCGTCATTCTTTTCATCAATGAACTTCAGACGGGCAAGTACCTGTTCTTCGGATTCTTCTTCTGTTCTTGCACGGTTGGGCAGAATGCGTTCAAGACCCGCCTGCTGGTCAAAATCCCAGCATTCGCATGTGTAGTTGATCAGACCCATGGCAAAGTGGCAGAAATCATCGAAGAGTCCGAGAATTTCTCCGGGTCTGTTTCCCATGTATTCATCACGTACGTTCCAGCATACATAGCCGGTTTCCTCTACTGCCATCTGACCGATTTCACGGTAGCGGATCATGTCTTCACGGTGAACATTCTTTGAAGATGTATATCCCGGGGGATAGAGATACTGGCCGCCGTATGTATGGAAGTGAAGAATGGTACAGAGATTCTTGTGAGAGTTAGTAAACTCTGCCATTGTTCTTGATTCGATGTTGCTTAATGCATAATCACCGGAACCCATCTGTCTGTGTTCAGGCGCCCATGCATAAGGGAAGTTTCTGTTCAGATCATTGCCGTATTTTGCTTTTGCTGTAAAGAGTTCTTCTTCAGGATCAGCTTCATGAAGATATCCTTCGGTATAGACATTGTAGAAGTCTCCTTCGATGTCATCCGGTTTTCTTCTGACCATCATGCGGGGATCTTTTTCGGACACTTTGAAGGCACCGGCGGGATCTTTGATTCTCATCTGGCGGATGACCCCGTCACCGTCAATGTCATCGGGCTGAAGACCGGGAAGCAGCTGTTCCGCAGGATACATTCTCGGAACGGATCTTAACTGTACAGGTGTTGTGAGGTAAAGCTCGGAACCGTCCGGCGTAATGCGCGGGATGATATAGATGGTATAGAGCTTCAGCAGTTCAGCGATTTCCGGTTCTTTGATATTGGTGAAGATGGTATCCATGAAGTGCATTGCACATACATTTCCCTGTACTTCACCGGCATGAATATTGGCTGTGACAGCGAAACCGGGCTTTTCGTCATAAGAACCGGTGGAAAGATCCGTGATTTCCATCAGCCAGATGTTTCTTCCTTCCGGTGTCTTGTTCAGTGAGGAAAGACGTGCGTAAGCGGGGTATTTCTCTGCATACTTTGTGCACTTTTCCGTGATCTCATCATATTTGATGTAATGATCGTATGTATATTCTGTCTTCATAGGATTATTCTCCCTTCAGTGTAATGCATGCGCTTGCTTTTCCGGCACGGGGACAGGAAGCAGTGATCACAACCGTGTCACCCGCATTTCCGGCAACAACCCATGTCATATGTTCTGAGGAAGGGGTACGATCTGCCACAATGCCGCCGAACGGTGTGTAGACTGCTTTTGTACCGGAGAAACCTGAGAGGTGCCCGATTTCCGTTTCTGCTTCACCGCTGACCAGTTCAGCACCGGTGAATGTAACTCTGACAGGCTTTGCGACTTCAATCTTTTCTGCTTCTCTTAATACTGAAGTAGGAAGATAGCCGGCATTGACAATATCTGCTTCTACTTTGTAGATTCCTTCACGTACAGCAGTAACGGAAGGATGTTCAATTTCAAGACGAGGGAGTGTACGGATGCATCTCAGAAGGAAGTTCGTCAGTTTTTCTGTTTCCTGCTGAAGGAACTGCTTCGGCGGATTCTGTACACAGTTCTTGGCATCAAAGCCGCCGATCTCCACTTCACCAAGCTGCGGATGATTGAACTTTGTCCAGTTCAGGAAGCCTTCCCCGTTATTGTTTTCTTCCAGCCATTTCAGTGCATCGCGAACAATGGCGATTTCTTCTTCATCCGGAATATGTTCGGGACGGGGCCATGTTTCGGGATGACCGCTTCTGGTCGTCAGGTTCCAGCATTCACAGGTGAAGTCCATAATACCCATTGCATAGGATGCGAAAGTGTCGTAGTCGCCGGCAATACCCATGGAACCGGCTGCTTCCCCGACATAGTCGTCCAGAAGGTTCAGTACAACATAACCGGTTTCCTTGTTTGCGATTTTTCCGATGGTTCTCCAGTGATCGATGTCCTCTTTTACGGCATCCTTTGTATGAATATGTCCCGGAGGGAAGAGAATCTGTCCGCCTGATGTGTGAAAATTCAGTTCGAAGCAGAGATTCTTATGTGCATACAGGTAATCAGCCAGTCCTTTTGTCTCGGGATGCTGTTCCGCAAAATCACCGGCACCGCGCTGTACATGTTCCGGCTGCCAGTTAACGGGATAGTTGCGGTTGTAGTCATAGCCGAATTTCATCGGCGCGGATGTCAGTTCACCGCTTTCTGCATATTTCTCAATGACACCTTCACTGAAAACATCATAGAACTCACCGGTCATTTCATGCGGTTCTCTCTTTACCATGATGCGGGGATCCTTGTCATAGATCTTGAAGGGACCGTCGGGATTCTTGATTCTCATCTGGCGGATGACACCGTCACCGTCGAGATCTTCCGGCTGAATGCCCGGCTGCACTTCTGTGTAAGGATACATAACATTGACGGAACGCAGAGAATACGGAGTTGTCAGGTAATATTCGGCACCATCCGGCGTAATACGGGGAATGGCATAAATTGTAAAGTGACTCAGCAGCCAGTCAATCTGTTCATCATCTTTGTTTGTCATCAGTGTATCGATGAAATACATGGCACATTCCGTACCGGTAACTTCACCGGCATGAATGTTGGCATGAACACCGTAAGCGGGCTTTTCACTGAAATCACCGGTGGAAAGTTTTGTGATGCTTAAGAGCCATACCTGTCTTCCTTCACGTGTTTCCGCAATGCTTTCCAGTCTGCAGTAGTCAGGATACTGTTCAGCGTATTTCTTCAGCTTTGCAGTGATTTCATCATATTTCTGATAATGATCATATGTATATTCTGTTCTCATGAATTTCACCTCAATCCAATGTGACAGTCAATGTCTTTACACCGCTGCGGGGACTTCCTGCCTTTACTGTAAAGGAATCACCTTTGACAAGGTAGTGCAGAACTTTGCGTGAAGGTTCATGGTTCATCGTAGAAGCACCGAGACCCCAGCCGGGATTTCCGGTCAGGGCGAAACCGTTCAGCTGGCCGATTTCCTGTACTTCTTTTCCTTCGATGACTTCACAGCCGGATACTTCAACCTTGACAGGTTTGAGCTGGATCATCTTTTTTCCTTCATCTGTAATATAAGTAGGGAGATATGCGTGGTTGGCTACAGTGACATCAACCTTGTGATAATCACCTGCTTTTTCTGTTTTTACACTGACTGCCAGACGGGGCAGAAGCTTGATTTCCCTCAACATGAACTTTGTATGTTTTTCAACTTCCTCGTGCAGGAACTTTACCGGAGGGTTCTGCATCAGATGCTTTGTATCAAAGCCGCCGGTTTCAACCCAGCCAAGCTCGGGATGATCAAACGGTGTCCAGTCTTTCCAGAAATCCATGAGATCGTTCTTCTGCATCCAGTCGAAGAGCATGTCATAGTATTTCAGCATTTCTTCATCCGTTTCGGGTTTCATCGGGAATTTCATTTCTTTTCCGCATCTGGCATCAATATCCCAGCATTCACATGTCATGCCAAGGAAACCGAGTACATAATGTTCAAAGTCATCCAGTGATCCGCCAACCGAACGCCCGTCAAGGAACTCATCGTGGAGATTGACGAAAGGATAACCTGTTTCCTCTTTAATCAGTTCACCGATCTCCTTGTATCGCTTCATGTCGGCAGCCGATACCTCGCTTCTTCCTTTCATTGCCGGGGGATAGAGATATGCACCGGCATAAGTATGGAAGTTCAGGCAGGAACAGATATTCTTGTGTGCAAACAGGAAGTTTGCGAAAGCATATGTCTTGGGATTGGAGAAAGCATACGCACCTCCGCGTCCTCCGATTCCCCATCCGGCCGCAAGATTGCGGTTGAAGTCATTGCCGAACTTTTCCGCAGCAGGCTTCAGCTCCTGAAGCTTTTCCGGCTTTTCAACATAACCTTCACGGAAGACATCATAGAACTCTCCGGAAACTTCATCCGGTTCTCTCTTCACCATGATGCGGGGATCCTGCTGTGAAATCTTAAATACACCGTGAGGGTTCTTCATACGCATCAGACGGATGACACCGTCACCGTCGATATCCGCCGGCTGAATGCCTGCCTGCAGTTCTTCAAAGGGATACATCTTGTTTACGGAACGCAGACTGTCTGCTGTTGTCAGATAATACTCCGAACCATCCGGGGAAATACGCGGTACACAGTAAACCGTGTACTGTTTCAGAATATCCGCAATTTCCTTTTCATCCTTGTTTGTAAAAAGAGTATCCAGGAAATACATACATGCCATGGAACCTGTCACTTCACCGGCATGTACATTGCCGTCCAGCGCAAATCCCGGTTTGTCTTCGAAATCACCTGTACTTAAATCAGTTACTTCCATCATCCAGATCCTGCGGCCTTCACTTGTTTCTCCGATGGAGGAAAGACGGCAGTAACCGGGATAATCGGAAACATACTTCTTCAGAACAGAAGTGATCTCGTCATAAACGTAATAATGATCATAAGTATATGTAGTGTTCATAATTGATCGCTCCTTGTGTTTAATCATACTTGAAAGAGCGTTTTCTTTCCTGTCATATACACCGTGAAGTGAAAAGAATTATCTTTGTTTCTGCAATCAGAGACAGTTTGTTTCATGAACCTTTCAAAAAGAAAACAGGCCGGTGCCTGTTATTGCAGTTTCATGAAATTCTTCAGAATCTCTTTTGCTTTTTCGTCATGCCGGCCGCGGAACATATGCCCGCCGCCTTCAATGACTGCGAATGTACAGTTCTGATATACAGATGCCGCTCTTTCCGCATAGCTGATATCTACAATGTCATCTTCGGTTCCGTGCAGAAGAAGAACCGGTCCTTCATATCCGCTGATCTCTTCAAAAGGATCCATATTGATGACACAGCGGGCATATTCACCACCCAGCTTCATGGGAATTCTTCCGAGAAGCTGCGGAATGTGAGCGGGATCGAAATGAAAGAACATCATATGTCCTTTGCGGGCATCGTCGGGTATACATAATGCAGGATAAAAAAGAATCAGTTTTGAAACAAGCTCCGGATGTTCAGCCGCAAACAGTGCGGATACAAAACCTCCCTGGCTGCATCCGAGAAGGGAGATACTGTCCTTTCTGACAAAGTTCTGTTCTGAAAGGTATGTATAAACAGCATGAAGATCTTCTTTCTCGGTGAGAACAGTCATATCTTCACTTCTTCCGTCACTCTTTACACCAAGGCCGCCGCCGCAGAAGTCATATACTGCCGTGACGAAGCCGACAGAGGCAAGCAGCTGTGCATAGCCTTCGCACATTTTCCGGTTTGCCAGAAAGCCGTGGGAAAAGATGACCGCAGGTTTCGGATGATCAGTGTCCGCACCGTAAAGATCACCGCGTATGGTGAATGTATCTCTTTTGCATGAGAAGGGCTGTCTGTTTTTCATTTTCTGATTCCTCTTAATGTGATTATACAGCATAGTATGATCATATTTTATATACAGCGTTCATCAGAAAAGCGTGCTCTCATGTAAAGAACACGCTTTGGATAAAGGACTATCTGATTTCTGCTTTGAAGTCAAAGACTCTGTCGTGAAGGATCTCTTTGTCTTCACCTGTAAATTCAATGACACTCTGCTCAATGATTGTGGAAGAGTCACTGCAGAGGAAGATATCCTGCGGTCTTGCTTCAATGATAAATTCATCTTTGAAGTTATAGTAGCCGAAGTTTCTTGTGTCCAGTGTGAACTCAATGGTTCTCTTTTCACCTGGCTCCAGAGTAATTCTCTTATATGCTCTGAGCTCCTTGATCGGACGGATGACAGTCGGATGTTTGGAATGAGTATAGATCTGCACGGTTGTATCGCCTTTGACAGTACCGGTATTTTCAACATCCGCACAAACTTTGAAACTTCCTCCTGTTTCGACTGCTGTATCAGCCTTGAGTCCGCTGATTGAGAAAGTTGTATAGGACAGACCGTAGCCGAACGGATACAGCGGCTGCAGAACAGAATGATCGGGTTCCTGCTTGATATTCATGTAACCGGAGCCGGTCATGTGACCATAGTAGATCGGGCACTGTGCGGAGATGCCGGGGAAAGTAACCGGAAGCTTGCCGCCGGGATTGATCTTTCCGCTTAATGTACGGGAAACAACCTGTCCGGCTGAAGGACCCGGATACCATGCTTCAAGAATGGCATCGCAAAGAGGTTCTGCTTCTTTCAGTGCAAGAGGTCTTCCGGTAAAGAGCACCATGACTACCGGTTTGCCAAGCGAAGCACAGGCTTCCAGAAGAGCCTGCTGATGACCGGGCAGGCGGAGATCCGGATTGTTTGTACCTTCACCTGAAGTAGCGTCAGGACCGAAACCGGTGATTTCACCAAGTGCCATGATAATAACGTCGGCGTCAGCTGCTGTCTGCTTTGCTTCTTCGATTTCATCTTTCCAGCCGGGATTTGCATTATGAGGACCGAAGTGGTACGCGATTTCCGTTTCCGGAAATTCATTCCTCAAGCCTTCTGTCAATGAGATCATGCCGTAGTCTTTTCTCAGCCAGTCATTGAGGTTCTCCTGATAGTCTTTCGAAGGATCGGCATACATTCTTGCTTTCAGACCGGGCACGTTGCACATCTGATTGATCATATCCGCAAAACCTTCCATCTTCATTTCATGTTCAGCGTTGATGACCTGGCCGAGCATGCCGGAGATCATGCAGGGATATGCATAACCGCCGTACATGGAACAAAGACGTTCCGCAAACGGACCGATCAAAGCAATCTTCCTGTAATCTTTTTTCAAAGGAAGAATATTGTTATTGTTCTTGAGAAGAGTCATGGACTTTGCGGCAATTTCCTCGGAAAGTGCATCAGCAGAGGGATCGTTGAAGATTTCGTCCACCTTGTCCGGATCCACATAAGGATCATCCAGCAGACCGAATTCTTCTTTCTGCTCAAGAATACGCAGTACGCATTCATCCAGATCCTTTTCATCTACGATTCCGTGACGGATACCGTCAGCGATATGGTTGTATACCGTTGTTGTCATGGTATCGCCGTCAATGCCGGCTTTCAAAGCATACGCAGCCAGTTCTTCACGATCATTGAACAGTCCCTGTGTCCGAATGACACGGGGTATGGAATGACCGTCACAGATTGCGGAACCATTGAAACCGAGATCATCTCTCAATACTTTCTTTGTATAGTAGTCATTGACTGACATCGGTCTTCCGTCAATGTCTGAGTAAGTAACCATGACACCCTGCATGTCTGCTTCCTTGATCGCAGCAGCGAACGGTGCAGCATAGACTTCAAAGATTTCCTTTTTTCCGATGTTGATGGTTGCACAGTTGATACCGCCTTCCGATACACCGTATGCGACCCAGTGCTTGGCAAGCGCAGCACATCTCTTTGTGTAATCATCTCCCTGAATGCCTTTGGCTTCTTCGGCAGAGAATCTTCCGGCAAGCAGAGGATCTTCACCGAAGGTTTCTCCGACTCTTCCCCATCTTGCATCTCTTGCGACATCCGCAACCGGACTCATCATGATCTTTGCACCGATGGCACGGCCTTCATCTGCGATGACTTTGCCCATGTCACCGGCAAGTTTGTCCTGCCATGTAGCGGCCATGGCAAGGGGAACAGGGAATACTGTTGCGTCTGTTGCTACAAGACCTGTGGAGCTTTCGTTCTGGATCAGAATCGGAAGCCCGCATTTCTCAATGGCATACTTCTGAAGGGCGTTATGTCCTTCGGCTGCCTGGCGGGGACCGTCTGTAAATGATGTTGCGAACTGTGTAAAACGGCCGATACCTTCCGGCATTGCCTGTTCTGCTTTTTCCTGACTGAAGATGCCGCGGTTTGTTGCCATGCCCGGCATGATGCAGGAGAGCTGCAGAGCCTTTTCTTCCGGTGTCATCTTTGCAAGAATCTCACGGACACGTCTGCTTGGTTCTTTCATGATTATTCATCTCCTTTTTCTGAATGATTCAGATTGTTATATTTATTGTACAGCGAAAATTTATGTACAGGTGCTATGATGATGCAAAGGAGAAAAACTATGGCATTAATTACTGTAAATTACTTATCAAAAGCCTTGTTCCGCACGGTTACTGTCAATGTGATCCTTCCGGCTGACAAGATCTCTTTTGCAACGATGGACTATTCCATGAAGCCGGGAAAGAAATTCAAAACACTGTATCTTCTTCACGGTCTGCTGGGAAATTATACCGACTGGGTATCCGGTACGAGAATCCAGAGATGGGCGGAGGAAAAAGGAATCGCGGTAGTCATGCCTTCCGGTGACAATGCCTTCTACGTAAACGGTGTGACACCGAATAATGACTACGGGACATTCATCGGCGAGGAACTGCCGCAGGTGATGGAACGGATGTTTCCGCTGTCTTCAAAACGGGAGGACCGTTATATCGCCGGTCTTTCCATGGGCGGTTTCGGGGCGTTGCGCAATGGTCTGAAGTATTCGGAAACCTTCAGTCATATTGCGGTTCTTTCCGGCGCACTGCAGATTCTGGAACCCGGTCCTGATAATATTGCCGGGGAACATCTGATCTTCGGTGATTTTGAAACTGCTGCGAAGTCGGACAAGAATCCGCGGGTGGCAATGAAGGAACTGATTGAAGAAGGAAGAACAAAACCGGAAATCTACATGGCGACAGGCCTGAGCGACAGTCTGATCGAAGCAGACAGAATGTACAGAGATCTTCTTGCGGAGAACGGATTCCATGTTCTCTGGGATGAAGAACCCGGGGCACATGAATGGGATTTCTGGGACAGACAGATCAGAAAGATCCTGGACTGGCTCCCGCTTGACGAGACGGATCAAGGCATGAACAGCGGCAATGTACGCACAGAATAAAACAGAACAGAAACGGAGAAACTGAAATGCTGAAAACAGAATGTCTGAAGGCTGATGAGTTCAAGCCTTCTGTATTTGAATCTGACCATACGATTGTTCTCAATGGCCGGACAATCCCTTATCACACAATCAGTGAAGACAATGTCTTCTACAATGATGCCGGCAAGCCTGTCGCATCGATCTTCTCTTATTCCTATTTCCGTACGGATGTCGAGGATGTGACGAACAGACCTGTCGTATTTGCGTACAACGGCGGTCCGGGAAGTGCGTGCATGTATGTACATGCCGGTTTCCTCGGCACAAGAAGACTGAAGTATGAAGAAACAGACAGACCTTCTTCTGTCGCACCTTATGAAGTGATTGACAATCCTGACTGTCTTCTGGATATCGCTGATCTTGTGCTGATTGATCCTGTGGGAACCGGCTACGGTCTTCTCATTGATCCGGATGAAAGAAAGAATTTCCTCGGCATTCAGCAGGATGCGGAGGCACTGCTTACTTTCATTGACAGATGGTTAAGAAGATACGGAAGAGGCAAGTCTCCGAAGTATCTCTGCGGTGAATCGTACGGCTGCACACGTAATGCCATTGCTGCAGGTATTGCCGCAAACGGCTCTCCCAACCGTGATTACAGCTTTGCATTTGACGGCATTATCATGATCGGCAATACAGTTACTGCAGGAAAGTTCTTCGGTGACGGTCTGCCGGTAAGCAGGGCTGTTCTTGGTTTCCCTACATATGCCGGTGTCAACTGGTATCACAATCATCCGACAAAGCAGAGTGTCAGAGAATTTGTTTATGAAGCAAAGAAGTTCGCTGATGAAGAATATCTGCCTGCTTTGTATAAAGGAAGAAGAATCTCTGAAGAAGAGAAAGAGCATATCATAGAAAAGGTATGCTTCTATACCGGTGTATCCCGTGAATATCTGGAACGTCATGATCTGGATATCGATGACAACGACTTCAGAAGTGAAGTACTGAGAACACAAGGGAAAGCAGTTTCCAGATATGACGGCAGAGTGACCAGACCTCTCCATCAGCCTGATACCTATGAAGCTTCACAGGATGGTCTCTGGGATGACGCAACTGCCGACAGATATGATCCGTTCTTCTACGCTGCTGTTACCGGTGATCTTCTGCCTTATCTGAATGTCAAGCTGGACCGTCCGTATGTATCCAGTGCAAAGTTCTGGATGAACTGGGACAAGGATGAGTCCTGGGGTACAACAAGCCAGCAGCTTTATCGTGCGATGACCATGCGTTTCGGTATGCGTACATTCTTCGCCAACGGCTGGTTTGATCTGTGTACGGAATCCGGCCTGCTGTATCATATGCTGGATCATACACATCTGCCGATGGACAGAGTATTCCTGAAGGAATATCCTTCCGGTCATATGATCTATATCGGTGAAGAAAATGTAAAAGCACTGACAGCGGATATCAGAAAATTCCTGCAGGGAGAAGATCCGTCAAAGTAATCATGGAAGGACCGGGAGACCGGTCTTTCTTTTTGTTTTATAAAGATTATGTCATGCAGTATAATTGCTTCAATACAGAGGTGTAATGGTATGAAAGATGTATATATTAACGGTGTGATTCTTGACGGAACAGAAAACATGGTTCCGGTTTACGGCAAAGCTATTGTTGTGGAGAACAGGAAAATTGCAGAGATCAAAGACGCAGACGGCAGTTACGGTGAGTGCAGAGTAATTGATCTGAAGGAAAAGTACGTCATTCCCGGACTGATCAATATGCATGCGCATCTTGCCGGTACCGGCAAGCCGCCGAAGAAGAGAATGAACCTGACAGGCATCAAGAAACTGCTCGGTCTATGTTCACTGACGCATGCTGTGGGAAAGAATATTGTCGCAAAGAATGCTTTGACAGCATTAATGAGCGGTACAACAACCGTCAGAGGAGCAGGCAACCTGTATAATTACGATACAGCAGTTCGTGATGATATCGCTTCGGGAAAGCGGAAAGGCCCCCGTATTCTTGCGGCGGATACAGCAATCTCTGTTCCGGGCGGACATATGGCCGGCTCTTTTGCTTATGAAGCAAAGAGTGCGGAAGAATGCGTAAAGCTCGTTGATGAGATTGCAAAGGCACATCCTGAATGGATCAAGCTGATGATTACCGGCGGTGTCATGGATGCGGAAGTTGTGGGTGAACCCGGTGTTCTTCGCATGCCTGCGGAATATGTCAAAGCTGCCTGTGACAGAGCACATGAACTCGGACTGCCGGTTGCCGCGCATTGTGAAAGTCCCGAAGGTGTCAAGGTGGCTTTGCGCAACGGTGTGAATACGATTGAACATGGTGCAAAACCGGATGATGAGATGATCCGTCTGTTCAAGGAAACAGGTGCCTGCGATATCTGTACGATTTCTCCGGCAATTCCCTACTGCCGGCTGCCGATGGAAGTGACACATTTTACCAAGGATGATCTTCTGAACAGCGAAGTGGTGTTCAACGGTGTTGTAGACTGTGCAAAGGCATGTCTGGCAAACGGAATTACAGTCGGTCTTGGTACAGACTCTGCCTGCAGTTTCAGCACCCAGTACGGTATGTGGAGAGAGCTGTATTACTTCGTAAAGTACTGCGGTGTTACAAATTCCTTTGCACTGCATACAGCAACAGAGATCAATGCCCGCATTGCACATATTGACGATATTACCGGTACGATCGCAGAAGGCAAGTATGCGGACATGGTGATCGTGCAGGGCAATCCTCTGGATGATCTGACTGTTCTCAGAAATATAGACGGTGTTGTATTCGAAGGAACGTATTATGATCATCCTGAGTTTGAGCGGATTGAAGAAGTAGAAGTACAGCTGGATACGCTTTTATGATCAGAAAAGCTCTGCAGGAAGATATGCCTGAAATCATGGCTTTGATTGACAGTGTCTTTGAGGAACAGCAGATTCCCAGAGAGTGGAATCCCATCCCGGAAGAAAAACTTCCGCAGTGGTGGTGCGTGGAGGAAAATGGTCATATTGCCGGAGCGTGTGCACTGTTCAGGGAAAATGATCAGTGGCATATGGGCAGAATCGGGATTGCCAAAGACAGAAGAGGGAAACATCTGGGAACAGAACTTCTGGCATATGCACTGAAAGAGATCTTTTCACAGGATATTGATGAAATCGAACTGGAGGCAAGAGATACAACCGTACATATTCTGCAGAAATACGGTGCAGAGATTACAGGAGAACCGGTGTTCTTCTTCACAGACAATATCACACCGCTCAGAATAACAAAACAGTCATATGAGGATTCAGTGAAACACTGAATCTTTTTAATTAACACTGTATATGGATGCAGACAGAGTATTCCTCTTTCTGAATTAAGATCTTCATATGAAGAACAAGGAAGCATATACATTAAGCACGCTTGATTATATAGAAACAAATGAAAACGGAAGAAACTGCATCAGGGTATATATGCTGAAAAATGTGCCTGTTCTGATTGCCGTCATTCCGCTTTGTTTTGATGAAACTTCATACCATTGCTTTGTACGCTGGCTGGAAAGTGAACATAAATAAAACTGCAGAGTTTTCTTCTCTGCAGCTGAATGCGGATTATCTGCGGCTCATCTGTTTCAATGCGTAGTCCAGTTCCGGCAGGATTTCTTCAAGTACATCACGGTATGCGCAGTCTGTGTCCGACAGATAGCAGACATTCTGTCTTCTGCATCCGCCGCTGCATATATTTCTGAACCGGCAGGAGGCACAGGGTGTCTTTGTACATCCGGAAGTGTCTCTGAAGCTGGCTGCTGCATCAGAGTCCGCCATTGCTGCTAATGAAGCATCTTTGATATTTCCGAGGCTGTATTCATCCAGACAGAAGAAGTCACAGGGATATACATCACCATTGGATTCAATGACGTACTGGACAGTGCACTTTCCCAGCATTCCGCACTGATAGGGAGGATTGCCGGAGAGCATTTCCATGAGATTGTCAAAAAGATTGACACTCATGTATTTTCCTTTCCGCAGGTCCTTGAACCAGCAGCTGAAGAATTCTTTATAAAACTTCCGGTAGGCAGACGGAGTCATGGATATTTCATCTGTTTCCTCCATCGGCGGCATGCAGGGAATCAGCTGTACATAGTTCATGTGATGACTTTTATAGAAACTGTAAAGACCGGACGCATGCTCTGCCAGCTGCCTTGTGACAACTGTTATGATGTTGTACTCAACACCTTTCTTTTCCAGAAGTTCAGCACATCCAAGAACTTTATAGAAAACGCCTTTTCCTCTGATGTCGTATCTGAAATAATCCATATTCGCCTGATAGCCGTCAAGACTGATTCCGACGAGAAAATGGTGCTCCTTCAGAAAGTCTGCGAATTCCTCATCAATCAGTGTGCCGTTTGTCTGCAGACTGTAATGCACGTCGATTCCCGGATACTTATCCAGACTGCTTGTGAATGCACGGAACCAGTCAAGACCTGCGACTGTCGGCTCTCCGCCCTGAAAAGCGATATTCGCTCTTCCGTTATGCTCAAGAGCTTCATCGATCCGCATACACAGGATTTCTATGGTTTCTGCATTCATTACACCGTGTGATACAAAAGAACGGTTCTTTGTTTCATCAATATAGAAACAGTACCTGCAGCGAAGATTGCAGGATGAGGATGCAGGCTTGATCATAATATTAATGGACTTCATGGAATACCTCCGGACACTGCAGTTATTATACATGATGAAAAAAATAAAAGTATGTTCACTGCAAATATCGATCATATCCATCGATAACGATGATCGTAATGAGAGAATTGTTTATGCTATAATCGTGTGCAAATGCAGTAAAGAGGAAATGCTTATGAGAAATATTGAAGAGATCAGAAATGAAATCAATGCCTGTGATGAAGAAATCGCTAAGCTTCTGAACAAACGCATGGGATATGTTGAAGAGATTATCAGCGTAAAGAAAGAACAGTCACTGCCGATCTTCCAGCCGAAGCAGGAACAGAAACAGAAGGAACTTCTTCAGAAGATCTACGAAGGTTCCGAATATGAAGAGGAAAACGAAGAAGTATTCAAGACTATTACAACAATGTCAAAGAAGGTTCAGGCGAAGAAACTTCTGCCTTACAACATTGCACTGATCGGTTTTATGGGAGCAGGCAAGAGCACTGTATCAGCGTATCTGCACGAACTTCTTGCTCTGGATCTGATTGAGACAGACAAATTGATCGTAGAGCAGCAGGGAATGTCCATCAACGATATTTTTGCGAAATACGGTGAGCCCTACTTCCGCAACCTGGAAAGCAATGTGTGTATCCAGATGATGGATCATAAACTGACAGTGATTTCCTGCGGCGGCGGTCTGGTCATGCGTGATGAAAATGTTGAAAACCTGAAGAAGAGCAGCCGGATTGTTCTGCTTACAGCTTCACCTGAAACAATTTATGAGAGAGTTAAGGATTCTACGGACAGACCTCTTCTGAACGGTCATATGGATGTTGAATATATTGCCGGACTGATGGAAAAGAGACGTCCGAAGTATGAAGCAGCAGCGGACTTTATTATTAATACTGATGGAAAGAGTGTACGTGAAATCTGTGAAGAACTGATCCGTGTCATTCATTAAGTTATGAATCTTGCACATTTAAGATATTTTGTCACACTTGCACATACCGAACATTATACAAAAACTGCTGAACAGCTGAATATCACACAGCCGACTCTTACATATGCAATCAATTCGATTGAAGAAGAACTTGGGGTGAAACTGTTTGAAAAAAGCGGCAGAAGGGCTGTGCTGACGCGGTACGGAAAACAGTTTCTCGGAGAAGTGGAGTCGATTCTGGATTCCCTTGATCAGAGCTTTGAACATATGAAGGAAATCGGTGAAGGAAAGGAAATCCTGCGGATCAGCTTTCTTTCCGTTCTCGGTATCCGCTATATACCCGAACTGATCGCTTCTTATAAAGAAACAGAATCAGGAAAACTTGCCTCATTCAGCTATCATAACGGCCTCAGCGAAGACCTTGTGAATGCGGTTGAAAGCGGCAAAAGCGACATTGCTTTCTGCTCTTATGTACCGGATCATCCGTCGCTGCGGTTTGTGCCTGTTGCATCGCAGGAACTGGTCGCAATCGTTCCGGAAGATCATCCTCTCGCCGGGAAAGATGAAATTGATCTTGCTGAACTGATGCCTTACCCTCAGATCTGTTTCAATAAAAAGAGCGGCCTGAGAAGAATTATTGATGATCTTTTCAGACAGACAGGTCTGGAACCGGTGATTGCCATGGAAGCAGAAGAAGATCGTGTTATTGCCGGCTTTGCGGCAGCGGGATTTGGTGTGGCGGTTGTTCCGGAAATGTATGTTCTTGACCAGCTTCCGGTAAAAAGACTTAAGATCATCAAACCGGAATGGCAGAGAAACTTCTGCATGGTATATCCTGAGAACGGTACGAAATCTGCAGCTCTGAAGCATCTGATCCGCTACGTAAACAGCCGGATTGATGAAAACGGGCTGGTTAAAATTTATATCTGAATCAAAGAGCTTTATTTCAATAAGCTCTTTTTTGATTTATAAACGATAAAAATAATTTATTAATATGCATATATATTTGATTGGAATTTATGAAAGCGTTTCACTACTATTAGAATGTAAAAAGTTCACGGGAGGACTTTGATATGAAAACTGAAGAAAAGAAAGCTTATCTTTATCTGCTGATTACCTTCTTCCTCTGGGGAAGCCTGTATGTAGTCAGTAAAATCGTACTGACAAAACTTACAACATTTACAGTAGCGTTCGGCAGATATCTCATTGCCTTTATTGCCTTGTCTGTTATGGCTGAAAAAATGGGCACAATGAAAATTGCAAAAGAAGATTATAAGTACATTGCGATCATCGGCTTCCTCGGCTATTGCGTATCTGTATCGCTTCAGCTGATGGGAACAAAACTTGCCGGTTCTTCTATTGCCTCACTGATTAATTCCATGAATCCGATTACGATTTCTCTCATGGGTGCTTTGATCCTGAAAGAAAAGCTTACAGTTAACAAGATTGTCGGTATTCTGCTCTCTTTAGTGGGTGTTTACTTCATCATCGGTACAGGTTCCGACATTAATATTCCGGGTGCAATGCTTTCCATTCTTGCAGTAGTCGGATGGTCATTTATGTCTGTTATCACAAGAAAAGTTTCCAGAAAATATGATGCCCTGACAGTAACAAGAGCGGCAATCGGTATTACTGTAATCTGTGATCTTCCTCTTTGTATCTATGATCTCTGCACAACAACAATGACTGTTCAGTTCGACTTCATTGCTTTTGCCGGTCTTTGCTATATCGGTATTATGTGCACTGCACTGACACTGGTACTCTGGAACAAATCACTGGCAGCACTCCCCGCCAGCGTATGTTCTGCATTCTATCCTGTACAGACATTAACTTCCTCTACGATCGGCATCCTTCTTTTCCACGAAGCTGCAGGATTCTCTTTCTTTGCCGGAACTGCATTGATTATCGCGGGTGTACTGATTTCACTTCTGCTCACACCGAAAAACGCATAAACTTTTCCCTTATTTGCCGCTTTGCATTGTCCGGCTTCCGGATGGTGCAAGGTGGCTTTTTGTTATTCATTATAAAGTTGCATTATTTGCTTGCACACGCAACTTACCGGCCGTATAATAATTGCGTAATGAACGAGTATCGATAGTCTCCGAGAAGCGATACAGATGTAATGAAAAGCCGCAGCAGCGGCTGATGGGGCAGCGTGAGTGATATCCGGCGCTGTCTTTTGTTTTTCAGGGGAAAGAAGGTGATGGAGGTGGTGAATCGGGTATTTCACGGGATCAGACTTTGGAAGGGGGAGTTACAAGATCGAGCAGAGCCAGCGGGCTTTCTAATTGTGCAAATGATGGAATGATTTGCCCCTGCATATATTTTTGGGCTGAAAGATACCATTCAGCCTGATATGCATGCATTCCGCATGCAGAAGCAGCCTCAAGTTCGTGAGAACCGCCGTCACCGATATAAATGCATTCTTCAGGCTTCAAATGAAGTCTCGATACACAAAGTGCAAAAATTTCCGGGTCGGGTTTTGCAATGCCTTCTTCACAGGAAAGGCAGGCGCAGTCAAAATAAGGAAACAGGATACTGTTTCTGATCACCTCTGCTTCTTCACTGTAGCAGTTGGAGATCAGACCAATGAGAATTTCACGTTTTTTCAATTCAGCGAGAAGGGGAATAATCTCTTCATGAAGGTGATGAAAACACTCCCGTTTCGCTTCTTTTCGATGACGCACAACAGAATGAAACAGTTCATCGGAATATTTTCCGTTTTCCTTCAGAATGATTTCGATGGCTTCCTCGAATGTCATCAGTCCCAGTGTGCGCTTGCGTTCTGTTTCTGTCCAGATTTTCCGGAAAGCCTCTCTGCTGATTCCGGTTTCCTCACACATCTGTGCGCTGAAGTATAAAGGACTGCTGTAATGCGTAATCAATGTTTCATACATATCGAAAATAACTGCTTTGATCATGGAACGCCTCCGGATACCGGAATGCATTGTAACATGAGCAGACATTCGCTGCAGTGAAATCAATAAAAGAGCCGTTCCGGGAGAACGGCAGTAAACAAACAGTTTATTTAAGTGAAGTGGATCCTTGAATCATCAGCTGAACATCAAACGTAACATTTTCAACAGGATCACCATTGATCAGATCGATCAATGTCCTGGCGGCCTGACATCCGAGAGAGTAGTTTGCCTGACTTGTAACAGTAAGTGCCGGAGTAACGACATTTGCCGTCAGACCGCCGTTCAGACAAACGATAGAAACCTGGTCAGGTACAGTAATACCCTGTTCTCTGAACAGACGCATGATGCCGGCAGCAACACGGTCATTCGGTGCAACTACAGCATCGAAACTGGCGGTTGTTCCCAGAAGTTTCTGGGCGTCCCTGTAGCCGTCTTCATATGTATAGCCGGACATGATAATCAGCTCAGGATTATACTCGATTCCTTCTTCTTCGAGTGCTCTCCGGTATCCGCGATATCTGTCATAGGCTGTGAATCTTCCTGCATTTTCGCTCTCTGCCTCGGCTTCAAATTGTCTGACACTGGTAATGCTGTTATCCCAGAAATTGGCAAACAGAGCAATGCGTGTACGGCGAAGCCGGATCAGATATTTTGTAGCAATGTACCCGGCACCTTCATTATCAACCGAAACATGTACCAGTTTGTCTGAAACATGCCTGCGGGCCGCGATGACCATCGGAATATGTTCGAGTTCCGGGCAAAGTTCAAGAGGATCGGAACCGTTAAAAGAAGAAAATATAATACCGCTTACAGTACTGGAAGCAAGTTCATTGAGACATCGCTTTTCCTCCTGCGGATCAGAACCAGTCAGCATGACAATTGTCTGATAGCCAAGTTCCTGAGCGGTGCTGATCGCACCTGCGGTAATAGTGGAAAAATAAGTGTTGTCAATGGAAGGCACAACGAATGCAATCTGCTTTACCGGGCGGGAGGGTGAGCTGGTAATACCCATTGATCTGTAGTTCAGAGCAATAGCCGCATCAGTAACTTTCTTTACCAGTTCGGGATCAACTTTCGAATTATTATTGAACACACGCGAAACGGTAGCTATGGAAACACCCGCTCTTGCAGCAACATCATGTATCGTAACTTTACTCACAATTCATCACATCCATTTCTTAACTGATAGAAATTATATATGAAAACGATTTCAGTTTAAAGTACTTTGAGAAAATATTTTCTCATTATTTCAACTGATGTGAGAAAATATGAGAAAACTTATGGACGAGAGAACTTGCAATAAGTAAAAACTATATGCTTTGAGAAAATATGTAAACGATTTCATTGACTTTGAGAAAATATTGGCATATATTATAGATGTGCTAAGAAAAATATATTCTCATTATGAGAAAATAATTTTCTTGGATACATCTCATCTGTCGAAAGACAGCTTCATGAAAACAGGAGGAAAAGAATAATGAAGGTTTTCAAGAGAGTATTATCAACACTTGTCGCTGCAGGATGCGCAGCAACAATGGTTGGCTGCTCAAGCACTGCTGCTTCCGGTGACACAGCCAGCTATCCTACTAAATCCATCACAATGGTAGTTCCTTATGGTGCAGGCGGAACAACTGACCTGATCGGCCGTCAGCTCGCTATTGCTCTTGGTGAAGAACTCGGCGTTTCCATCGTTGTTGAAAACACATCCGGTGCTTCCGGCTCCATCGGCTGCCAGGAAGTTCTCGATGCTGATTCAGACGGCTACACAGTTCTGTTCTGCGCTGAATCTCTCGGAACACAGAGAGTAATGGGTATTTCCGATCTGTCTTACGCAGATTTCACACCGATCATGGTTACAGCTAACGACCCTAAGGTAATTGTTGTTTCCGGCGATTCCAAGTATGAAACAATTGAAGATCTGCTGAGCGATATTCAGGCTAACCCCAACAAGATTCAGATGGCTTACACTGGTCCTGGCGGATCCGGTCATATTCAGGCACTGATCATGAACAAGTTCGGTTATGAACCTGCTCTGACAGCTTATTCTTCAGGTTCTGACGGTATCGTTGCTGTAATGGGCAACCAGGTTGAATTCACAAATTCCAACTATTCTACAGTTGCTTCCTACATCGAATCCGGTGATCTGAAGCTTCTGGCTGTATGCGCTAACGAGAGAATGGAAACTTATCCTGATGTTCCTGCACTGTCCGAAGTTATGGAAGGCTCTGAAGAATATCTTGAAATTCCTTATTCTCCGCTCTCCCTCATGGTTTCTGCAGATACACCTGAAGATGTAGTTGCTGTTCTGACAGAAGCTGCATTCAAGGCTGTAGAAAATGAAGACTTCAAGGCATATATGGAAGACAACAACATCGACAAGCTGTATGAAAAGTACACTACAACTGAAGAGATGGAAGCTTTCTACAGTGACTGGGAATCCACAGTATGCTGGCTGCTCGATGATGCAGGCGCAACAACAAACAGTCCTGAAGATTTCGGCATCGAAAGAAAGTAATTTAGTAAAAACAAATCATTAAGGCTTGATCAGGGTTCCGTACAGAGTTCTGTACGAAACCCTGTTTCATTAAAAAGGAGAATTATCATGGGAAAATCCGGAAAGAAAGGTCTTCTCAGCACAAAAAGTGCACAGGATGGTGTAGTTGTACTGCTTCTCGGCATTGCACTTTGTGTTTACAGTTTCTACATGTTTTATACAGCTAAAGTAGTAACTGAATGGAAGATGTCACCGTATCTGTTCCCGGTTCTGATCTCTGTATTTGCAATTGCACTGTCACTTTCTCTGTTCGCAGACGGGAAAAGAGAACTGGTGGAAGCAGGCGAAGCAGAATCTGCACCGGCAAATCTTAAGAAGGTCTTTGTAGTAATCGGTTTATCAATCGCTTACTACCTGATGCTTAAGTTCATCACATTTATTCCTGCAACAATTATCTTCCTGGTTGCAATGTTCATCTTCTTCGGTGAACGCAGATGGTGGCTGATCGGTCTGCTTTCTGTTGCAACATCAGGAATTATCTATGTGCTGTTCGGCATTCTTCTGAATGTCCGTCTGCCGTGAGGAGGTAAATCATGGAAGTTATTTTATCCGTATTGGGCTATTGCTGTAACATTCGTTTCGTAGCTCTTTGTTTTGCCGGATCTCTGGCAGGTCTCTTTGTCGGATCTATTCCCGGTCTTTCCGTATCCATGGCTACTGCGCTGCTGGTTTCTATTACATATACATGGACTGCAACCGATGCTATGGCAACAATCATGGGCGTTTATGTTGTAGGTGTATTCTCCGGCGCTCTTTCCGCTATTCTGATTAACATCCCCGGTGCTCCGTCTTCTGTCGTTACAACTCTCGACGGTCATCCGCTTGCAAATAAAGGTGAAGCGTTCAAGGCTCTGAAGTATGCAACAATCTATTCCTTCATCGGTTCATTGTTCGGAATAATCGCTCTTGCTGTTCTGGCAAAGCCGATTACTTCACTTGCTCTGAAGTTCCAGCCTATGGACTACTTCCTGCTTGCACTCTTCGGCCTGGCAACAGTTGGTTCACTGACATCCAAATCTTTCTCCAAAGGTCTGATCTCCGCACTGCTTGGCGTATTTATTGCAATGATCGGTCTTGACTCCGTTGTAGGTACTCCTCGTCTTACATTTGGTATTCAGGGACTGAAAGCTGGTGTTTCGACAGTACCTGCACTGGTTGGTCTCTTTGGTTTCGCTGAAGTTCTTTCTGTAGTATCAGACGGATTCGGTGACGGCGAAGTCAACAAGCTGACTAAGATGGTTGTTAAAACAAAGGATATTCTGAAAGAATTCTGGCATTCCATGTACTACTGTGTCATCGGTACTGTCGTAGGTGCTCTGCCCGGTGCCGGCGGTCCTGTAGCTGCATTCCTTGCTTATTCTGAAGCTAAGCGCATCGTCAAGAATCCCAGTGTTCCTTTCGGTGAAGGTGCTGTAGAAGGTCTGGTTGCTTCCGAATCTGCAAACAACGCATGTATCGGCGGTGCCCTGATTCCTATGCTTACACTTGCTATTCCAGGTGATGCTGTAACTGCAATCATTCTGTCTGTATTCTATGTACATGGTCTGCAGCCGGGTCCTAACTTCCTTAAGACAAGTGCTTCCAGTTTCTATGCAATTCTTGCCGGCGGTATTCTGGGCTGTGTATTCCTGCTGATTCTCGGTCTTCTGGTTGCTCCGTATATTTCAAGAGTTATTGCTGTTCCGAAGCGTATTCTGCTTCCGATCGTTACTGTTCTCTGCGTGATCGGTGCATATGCATGCAACAACAGACTGTTTGATGTAGCTCTGATGTTCATCTTCGGTGTTGGCGGCTATCTTCTGAGAAGAAGAGGATATTCCGTAGCTCCTGTAACTCTCGGTCTGGTACTCGGATCAATGATGGATTCGAACTTCCGTCGTGCCGTTTCCCTGGCTTCCAGTTCAGATAACTTTGTAGTTGCAATGTTCGGCCGTCCGATCACTATTGTTCTGACAGCTCTGACAGTGATTACAATTCTTTCCAATATTCCTGCTGTAAAGGCACTCTTCTCCAAAAAGAAAGCAGCAGAGTAATCTGATGAAATCGAAAAGAGGAAATTGAAATGTCATTCGCTCATGTAAAAAGAGGCACTATTTCCGGACATATTACAGTTCCGGGTTCAAAATCAGAAACAATCCGCGGTGTTCTGTTCGGAATGCTGTCCGATGGTATTACAGTTGTTCACAACCCTCTTCCTTCCAAGGATGGTATTGCTGCTCTGAATGCAGCAAGAGCATATGGTGCTCAGGTTGATGTCGATGATGAAGCAAACACATGGACAGTTCATGGTCTGAACGGCAAGCCGCAGGTTCCGAACTGCATTATCGATACTATGAATTCAGGTACAACAACATCATTTGTTACAGGTATTGCTACACTGCTGACAGATGGTTATGCAGTTATCTCAGGTGATGAACAGATTCTGCGCCGTCCCTGGAGACATGAAACAGATGGCCTGAAGGAACTTGGTGCAACATGTATTCATACACGCCCTAACTGCGACTGCCCGCCGCTGGTAATCAAAGGACCTCTGCATGGCGGTGTTGCTCATCTGCCCGGTTTCAACAGCCAGCATATTTCAGGATGTCTTGTTCCTTCAGCACTGCTTCCTGAAGGTGAAGAAGTAACAATTGAAGTTGCTCATCCTCTGGAAGTTCCTTATGTTCAGATCACAATTGACTGGATGAAGAAGTTCGGCGTTGAAGTTACAAGAAATGAAGACTATACAAAATACTTTGTAAAGGGTGGTCAGACATATCATCACTGTGACTGTCTGGTTGCTTCCGACTGGTCCGGTGTTGCTTTCCCGCTCGTAGCTGCTGTCTGCACAGACTCTGAAATTGTTATTGAAGGCGTTGATTTCAATAATGCTCAGGGTGACAAGATGGTAGTTGATGTACTGATTGAAATGGGTGCTGATATTACAAAAGATCCCGAACACAACTGCATGTATGTAAAAGGCGGAAAACCTCTGCACGGTATCGAAATCGATATGAATCTGATTCCTGATGCTCTTCCTGCTCTTACTGTAGCAGCTGCTTATGCAGAAGGAACAACACACTTTACAAATATTGAACATGTAAGAGTCAAGGAAACAGACCGTGTTGCAGTTATGCATGAAACACTGACAGCATGCGGTGCTGATGTTGAAATTACTCCTGTTGATATGACAATCCATGGCGGCAAGCCTCTGACAGGTACAAGCGTAAGTTCTCATGATGATCACAGAGTTGCTATGGCAATGTGTGTTGCCGGACTGTTCTCTGATGGTGAAATGATCGTAGACAATGCAGAATGTGCAGCTGTATCATTCCCTGCATTCTACAACCTGATGAACAAAGCCGGTGCCGGCATTGAACTGAAGGAAGACTAAGTTTCTGAAAACAGTACAGCCGGAGGCCTCTCCGGCTGTATGTTTATTCGAAAGAAGGTAGACAAAATGAATATTACAGGACATACAGGAATGTACTGCCTGATCGGCAGTCCTGTAGGGCACAGCGGATCTCCCGCAATGTACAACTACAGCTTTGATCAGTGCGGACTGGATGATGTATATCTGGCTTATGATGTAAAAATCGAAGATACAAAAGCTGCTATTGAAGGACTGAAACTGCTTGGCTGCAAAGGATTCAATATTACAATGCCCTGCAAGACAGCTGCTATGGAATGCATGGACGAAGTTTCCAAAGCTGCCGAACTGATCGGAGCAGTAAACACTGTTGTAAATGATAACGGACGCCTGATCGGCCATAATACAGATGGCCTTGGCTGGGTACGCAACTGCCGTGAAAACGGATTTGAGCCTTCAGGAAAGAAGATGACAATCTGCGGTTCGGGCGGCGCTGCTACAGCTCTTGAAATTACATGTGCTCTGGAAGGTATGAGAGAAATTTCTATTTTTGCAATCAAGGACAGCTTCTATGCAAATGCCGAAGAAACCGTTCGCAAAATCAGAGAAAACGTGCCTGGATGCACATGCAATCTTTATGATCTCGCTGACAAGGAAACATTCTATAAGGAAATTGCATCATCAGATATTCTGGTCAATGCCACACGTGTCGGTATGAAGCCGATGGATGACATGACTCTTGTTGAGGACAAGAGTGCATTCCGCAAGGATCTGGTTGTTGGTGACGTTGTTTACAATCCGCGCAAGACAAAGATGCTGCTGGAAGCAGAAGCTGCCGGATGCAAGATCATTCAGGGAATCGGCATGCTGCTGTGGCAGGGTGCTGAAGCATTCAAACTTTATACAGGTAAGGAAATGCCTGCCCAGGAAGTAATGGACAAGTTTTTCCGATAAGAGAGATAGAAAATGAAATATACACATATTTTTGAACCGTTCCAGTGCAAGACTTTGAATCTCAGAAACCGTATTGTTATGATGCCGATGGGTACAAACTATGGCGAACATACAGGCGAAATGAGTGCTAAGCATGTTCATTATTATGAAATGCGTGCAAAAGGCGGCACAGGTCTGATTATTCTTGAAAATGTCTGTGTTGATTTCCCGCTTGGCTCTAACGGAACAACACAGCTTCGCATGGATGAAGACAGCTTCATTCCCAGACTCTATTACTTCACAGACAGACTTCACAGACAGGGTGCAAAGGCTGCTGTTCAGATCAACCATGCAGGTGCTTCTGCTATGAGTACAAGAATTGGCATGCAGCCGGTATCTGCTTCCAATATTCCTTCCAAAGACGGAGGAGAGACACCTCGTCCTTTGACAAAAGAAGAAATTGAAGTGATTGCCAAGAAGTACGGAGATGCAGCAAGACGTGCGCAGACAGCAGGCTTTGATGCTGTTGAAGTACATTGCGGTCATTCTTATCTGATCAGCCAGTTCCTCTCTCCTACGACAAATAAGAGAACTGATGAATTCGGCGGTTCAATTGAAAACCGTGCAAGATTCCCGAAGATGGTTCTCGAAGCTGTTCGTGCAGCAGTAGGACCTATGTTCCCGATTATCGTACGTATTTCAGCTGATGAACTGGTTGAAGGCGGAAACTCTATCGAGGATACAATTGAACTTCTCAAGTGCTTTGCCGGAGAAGCTGATATTTTCAATGTTTCTGCCGGCTTGAATGGTTCTCTCCAGTATCAGATTGATACAAACTTCCGCCCGGATGGCTGGAGAAGCTATATGGCAAAAGCAGTCAAAGAGGCTCTTGGAAAACCTTGCATCACAATGGGCAATATCCGTGATCCTAAAGTTGCTGAAGACATTCTTGCCAGAGGTGATGCTGATCTGATCGGCATGGGCCGCGGACTGATCGCTGAACCGAACTGGGTAAATAAAGTACAGACAGGCCAGGAAGCAATGCTCCGCAAGTGCATTTCCTGTAATGTAGGCTGTGCCGGAAACCGTATCGGTGTTAACAGACCGATTCGATGCACAATCAACCCGACAGTTAATCAAGGTGAAGATTATGCAAAGCATAAGGTAACAAAGAACTGCAATGTCGTAGTTATCGGCGGCGGTACTGCCGGTCTTGAGGCAGCTTGCACTGCTGCTGAAGTAGGATGCAATACATTCCTGTTCGAAAAGAAGGAAGAACTTGGCGGTACAGCAAGAGTGATTTCACAGATTCCTGATAAGAACAGAATGAGAGATTTTGTTACATATCTGGAAAACAGGGCAGAGTCTCTGAGAAACCTGTACACATTTACAGGTACAGAAGTTACTGTAGAACAGCTTAAGAAACTGCATCCTGACGTCATCGTGAACTCAACAGGTTCAGGCCCTCTGCTTCCTCCGATCAAGGGTCTCAGAGAAAATCTGGCTGCTGAGAATACAAAGATCGGCACAGTATTCACAATGATCGACAATATCGTTAATGGTACATATCCTGAAAGTTTTGAAGGAAAGAAGATTGTCGTCATCGGCGGCGGTGCTGTTGGTATCGATGCTGTCGAGTACTTTGCTCCGCGCGGTGCAGAATGCAGTATTGTTGAAATGATGCCTGTTATCGGAAAGGATCTCGATCCTGTATCCAAGTGCGGCACAAAAGAACTTTTCAGCAAATACAACGTTCATCAGTATGCAGGTACAAAACTGATGGAAGTATGTGCAGATCATTTCGTTGTTGAACGTAATGGTGCAATTGAAGAACTTCCGTTCGATCTCGGCTTTATCTGCCTCGGCATGCGTTCCAGCAACCCGATGCTTGACGAACTGAGAAAATCATTTGATCCTTCAGAAACAGAAATTTATGTCATTGGTGACAGCGTCAGAGCACGCCGTATCATTGATGGTGTCGCTGAAGGTCATGATATTATCAATGTCTTAGACAGAAGAGGTTTCTTCGACTAAGTCATCTCCCTTATCAGCCCGCAGGATCTGCCAACTCCTGCGGGCATTTTAAGTAATATTTCCGAGGTGTTTCATGGAGAGAATTTATAAGTATGATGTCGCAGTTGCCGGCGCCGGACCTGCAGGACTGGCAGCTGCTTTAGCTGCATCGAGAAACGGTGCACAGACAGTACTGATCGAAAAAAACGGATTTTGCGGAGGAGAATGTGCCTCGGCAAATGTCCCGGCATACTGTGCCTTTTTTGACAGACAAGATGAACCAAAGCATGTTGCAGGAGGAATTGCACTCGAATTTCTTGAGGAACTGAAAAAACTTGGCATGTATACAGGACCGATGAAAACCCCTGGGAAAAATTATGCTGTTCCTGCTGATCCGGAAACAGTGAAATATGTATTTGACTGCATGCTTGAAGACGAGGTTGATGTCATGCTGCATACAAAACTCATTGCTGCAGAAAGAAATGGTAATTTCATTCATAAACTGGTCTGTTCTGATGATGAAGGGATTTTTAGTATCGAAGCATCTTCCTATATTGATGCTACGGGTGATGCATGCCTTTCATATCTTGGCGGAGCCGAAACGGTTTATGGAGACGTGAACGGAAAAACTCAGGCAGCGGCTATGGTAATGATGCTGGACGGTTTCGATCCTGAAGGAAACTATAGTTCTGCAGTATTGAATAACGCAGTGGAACAGGCAGAAAAAGACGGTATCGGTCCTTTCAGCCGAAGATCAGGCTCATTGTTAAGATGGCTGTATGATGACTGCGGTACGGTTTCGATGGTTGCTCTCGAACTTCCGTCTCTTGCGCATGAAAATATGACTTACGCTGAACAAGAAGGCAGAAAACAAGCGCAGGCATATTTGAAGGCATTCAGAAAATATGTACCGGGAATGGAAAATGTCAGGCTGATCAGTACCGGATGCACATTGGGAATCAGGGAAACGAGAAAAATTATCGGCACTGAAACACTGAAAGGCTCGGATGTTCTAAACGCTGTACATCGGAACGACGGAATCGGAAGAGGCTGCTGGCCTGTTGAACGGCATTCTGATATTACAAAACCTGCAGTTTTTGTTTATCTGCCTGAAAAAGAAAGTTATTATGATATCCCTTTCGGAGTAATCAGATCAGTAAATACAGAAAATCTGTTCGCTGCAGGACGTTGCGTCAGTGCAGATCCCGAGGCATTCGCCAGTGTCCGTGTCGCAGGCACATGTTTTGTTACAGGACAGGCAGCGGGTACTGCGGCAGCTCTTTATCTGAAAAATGAAGAGAATTTAGAAAAATACGTTCAGGAAAGTTTGCTGAGACAAGGTGCAATACTTTAAAGAAAATGTCAGCTGCTTCGATCATGAAGCAGCTTTTTATATTGGTAACCACAGGATACCACAGCGGTAAATATAAACTGATTTATGAGTATTGTGAATAAATTTACAATAATGTCCATAGGAGAGAAAAAAGATGAAAAATATTGCGAAATCTATTATGGCTGTATGTGCTGCTGTTTCTCTGACTGCCTGCACATCCGGCTCTTCCGCTGCTGCTTCCACAGCTGCAGTCTTCAGCAATCCCGGTACTTATTCCGCAACAGCTTCCGGACGTAATGGTGATGTTACTGTTACTCTGACTGTTACAGAATCCGAGATTACTTCTATTGAGGTTGAATCTGAAGAAACAGAAACAATCGGTGTTTCTGCTATGAATTCCCTGACAGAAACAATTATTGCCAACCAGTCCCTTGCTGTTGACAGTGTATCCGGTGCTACATTAAGCTGTGATGCTTATTTCGAAGCACTGAATGATTGTATTGAACAGGCAGGCGGCGATCTGGAGGCTCTGAACGGCGAAATCGCTGCTGTTGAAACTGAATATACAACAGAAGCTGACATCATCGTTGTAGGTGCAGGTGCTGCCGGCATGACAGCAGCTGTTACAGCTTCCAATAATGGCAAGACAGTTATTCTGCTTGAAAAGTCTTCCTCGGTTGGCGGTAACACACTGTGTGCTGCAAACGGAATCAACGCTCTTGATTCCGATGTACAGCTGGCAAGTGAAGATTATCAGAACGCTGAAACTTCTCTTGAAAACTTTGTTGAACTGCATACAAATGATCTGAACAAGGATGATCTGAGCCTTGTTGAAACACTGGCTGAAGCATCCGGTGAGACAATCAATTACTTCACAGGCCTTGGCGTTGAACTGGCTCCTGAAATTTCTGATGACAGCCGTAACTCTTCTTCCAATCCTTATCTTCTGAAGGAAGCAAACGGTGAATCTACAGCTGTTACACTGATTAATGCAATTTCCGGTGCTCTTGATGAAACAGATGTTATTCTTTACAAGAATATGGACGCAACAACTCTTGTTCAGGATGAAACAGGCAGAGTTACAGGTGTTACAGCAACAGACGAAAACGGTAATGAAGTTACATTCTCAGGTAACGCAGTTCTGCTGACTACTGGTGGTTTCGGACAGAACCAGGAACTGATCGCTGAAGCTAATCCTTCTCTTGCCGGTGCAATTACAGATGAACAGGCTCCCACTACAGGTGAAGGTCTGCTCATGGCTGAAGCAGTTGGCGCAGGTACAGTAGACCTTGGCGAAATCCAGACATTCCCTTCAGTTATTTCAGGATATGGTATGTTCATGAGCTTCGGTCTCTGGAACTCCGGTGATGCAATTCTGGTTAACGCTGATGGTGACCGCTTCGTTAAGGAACAGTTCGAAGTACCTTCTGAAATTCTTGCTCAGGAAGGTTCACTTGCTTACGGTATCTTTGATGCTGACAACTATAATGACAATTATCAGAATATGATCGACAACGGATTCATGTTTACAGCTGATAATCTGGATGATCTTGCTGCTCAGCTCGGCATTGATGCTGAAGGTCTGAAGGCTGCTGTTGAACAGTGGAATGCAGATGCTGAAACAGGTACTGATACAGTTTATGGCAGAGAAAATCTGACAACAATTGAAGGTACATACTATGGCTATATCGTAGGTGTAGGTGCTCACTACTTCATGGGCGGTATTACAATCAACTCTGATACACAGGTTCTTGATACAGAAGGAAACGTAATCGAAGGTCTGTATGCTGCCGGTGAAGTTACAGGCGGTCTGCATGGTTCACAGCGTGTAGATGGTACAGGTCTTGCTGATTCCTTCGTTATGGGTCGTGTAGCAGGTAACGTGCTGTCCGCTGAATAAGCAAATAAAATTGAAGAATGCAGCTAAAGATGAATTTCGAAAAGAAATTCATCTTTTTTGATAGAGACTGAAATTCAAACATATCGTTCCTGAAAAATAAAGATAACACCTCATCTTGAGCTGTTATCTTCTTTTTTTCATTAATGATTCAATAAAAGGTAGTACAGACTGATCATCTTTATGCCATGCCGCAGCAATTGTTCTCCGGAAATTTTTATGCTTAAGCGGAACTAATACAACACCGTTGTACTGATCAGGATTATTTGTGGAAATAATCGTGATACCAAGACCTTTTCTGACTAATGCTGCTACATGTCGATCTTCATCAGCTTCTGCAACAATATGAACATGTATATTACGATCTTCCATCATCTTGTTGTAAAGATTGTTCAAATATCCTCCTCGTGTATGCGAGACTACATCTTCACCATCGAGATTTTCAATCACAGCCTCTTTCTGACTGGCGAGTGGATGGGAAGGGTATACACAAAGATATAATCTCTGTTCTGAATATTCTTTGAAAATCAGCTGGTCATACTGATCTGAAGGAGTGCAGAAGATCAGATCGAGTTCGTGATCCAGAAGCTTGCGGATCAGTTCGGAAGATACACCGTTTACAATTTTTACGTAAGTGCTGTCTGACACATCATGTATTTTTTCGATGATCTCCGGAAGATCTTCACTCAAAGCCATCACCACACCAAGACGCAGAGATTCTCTCCCGAAGGTGACGGAATCCAGCCCTTTTTCCAAATTACTGATCATATTTTCAAAATACGGAAGAATCTGCTTTCCCTGAGGAGTCAGATCAATGTTTCTTCCTTTTTTCATGATAAGCGGAAATCCGCACTCTGTTTCCAGATGTTTGATTGCTTTCGACAAAGTCGGCTGAGCAATTCCGAGCTGATCCGAAGCCTTTGTATAATTCAGCGTTTCGGCAAGTGTGATGAAGTATTCAATTTGAACTGTATTCATAAAATGTATCTTGAAGAATTTATATAGCCAGTGGCTATAGCTCTATGCCCATTGTAATCTTTTATTAATTTATTCACAAGCTTATATTTAAATTGTCTACAGGGGGAAATTTTAAATGAACAAGACACTTAAGCGCATTACTGCTGCGCTGATGGCTGCTGGTCTTGCCGCATGCTCATCCGCAAGCAGCTCCACTCCTGCCGGATTGTACAGTGAAGGAACATACACAGGTACAGGTGAAGGCAAGAACGGAACAATCACAGTAGAAGTCACATTCTCATCAGACGCAATTACTGAAATTGTGGTTACTGATCATTCCGAAACAGCTGGTATTTCTGATGCTGCAATTACTGATGTACCTGCACAGATTGTTGAAAACCAGTCTCTTGCAATTGACGTACATACAGGTGCTACTTACACAGGGGAGGGTATCCTCGAAGCAGTCGCTGACGCTGTTGAACAGGCCGGCGGTGATGTTGAAGCACTGAAGAATGCTGAAGTTGCAACAAAAGATACAACAGAAGAAACTCTGGAAGCTGATATTGTAGTCGTAGGCGGCGGTGCATCCGGTATTGCTGCAGCTCTCAGAGCAGATCAGCTCGGTCAGAAGGTTATCCTTGTTGAAAAATCATCTTTCCTTGGCGGCGCGCTCAGCGTCTCAGGAGGAAACCAGATTGTTACAGGATCTGATCTGCAGATTGAAGCAGGTGTAACAGACGACTCTGTTGAATCAATGGTTGAAGATTTCCAGAAGAACGGTGCATATGAAAACAATGTTGAAATTCTGACATTGTTTGCTGAAAACGTTGATGATATGACAAACTGGCTCAATACTGAAATGAATGTTGAGTTTGATATGGAAGGCGGTCTCCATCAGCTCGGCGAATATACATATAACCGAGAACTTGCTTATGAAGGCGACGGTGCCGGCTGTGCTGAAACATTAAGAGAAGATGTCGCAAATACAGACATCGAAGTATATCTCAATACACAGGCAGTATCTCTGATTGTTGAAGATGGCGAAGTGCTTGGAATTAACGCAGTCTCAACAGATGGTTACACTACTTATACAATTAATGCAGAAGATGTTATCCTCGCATGCGGCGGTTACGGTAATTCTGATGACATGCTGAATGAAGAACTCAGCACAGCTCTGTATTACGGTCCTGAAACATCAACAGGTGACGGTATCCGCATGGCTGTTGAAGATGCAGGCGCAGCTACTGATAATATCGAATTCGGCAAGCGCTACCCTAATGGTATCGAAGTATCTGCAGGTATTGCAAAGTCCACAATCGCAGGAAATATCGTTGGCTGGACAATGTCTGCTATTCTTGTAAACGCAGAAGGTGAAAGAGTTGTAAACGAAAAAGCTTCCAACAGAACAATTCTTGAAGCAGAACTTGAACAGACAGGCTCAATGCTGTATCTGCTGCTTGATTCCGAAACATTTGAAGTCTGGAGAACAAAACTTGCTGCTGCAGGTATCTCTGATGAAAATATCGAAGATTACCTCGAAGCAAACGGAACAACTACTCCGGTATTTGCACACGCTGATACACTTGAAGAAGTTGCTGCAATTGTAGGCATGGACGGAGAAACACTGAAGAACACAGTCGCTAAGTACAATACATATGTACAGAACGGTGTCGATGAAGACTTCGGCAGAAGCGCTGATTACATGACTATGGAAATCGGTGACGGCCCTTATTATCTGATTGAACAGAAGCCTCGCTTTGCTACAACAATGGGCGGTGTAGTTATCAATACAGATATGCAGGTTCTGAACGAAGAAGGAGAAGTAATCTCTCATCTTTATTCCTGCGGTGAAATGGCCGGTCAGGTAATGGGTGATGACTCACCTTCAGGAGCTAACAATGCCTGGGCTCTTACATCAGGCTGGCTCGCTGGTGCATCCGCTGCTGCTAACTGATCAAAGAACAAACTGATCATCAAACTGAATGACTCCCGGAATCTTCGGATTACCGGGAGTTTTTATTATGTGCGCCGGCAAATGCTGCAAAAAAGAAAAATAAATTGAGGGGATATTGATTCGTTTGAGGGAATATTAGCAGTGAAGACGTCAGTACTTCAGAGGTAGAAGGAGAAATGAATGATGGTTCATATGTATGGAAAAAATATCATACGGCGAAAACCGGAATACGGATGAAAAATTAAGAAACCAGAAAAAATTGTTAATGTACATGCAATCCCCGATAAGGGATAAGGACCTGGCTGCACCCGGCAAGGGGATCGCATGATCCCTTTGCAAAAGTATATTAACGAAAGTGTCAGTTCTGATATTCCTTTTTAAGTATGCTATGATTAAACAGGCGAAATGGAAACGCCTGGGAGAAAATGTATGATTCCGAATGATCCGTTTATGTTATTAAGTTACATCAACACACAACTGAGAGACCACTATGCAAATCTGGAAGATCTCGCCGACGGTCTTGATGTGGATGTGGATGAAATCACTGCAAAACTTGCAGCCGCAGGTTATGTGTATTCATCTGAACAGAACCGTTTTATGATTAAGTGATTTAAATCACACACATTCGATGATAAAATCTAAGCGTCTTGAAAAAGCAAATAAGAAGGAGAATTTATGAAAAAACCTGTAGTACTGATGATCCTCGACGGTTATGGCCTTTCTGAACAGACAGAAGGCAACGCTGTCGCAATGGCATCCACGCCCGTCATGGATAAGCTGATGGCAGAATATCCTTTCCAGAAGGGCAACGCTTCCGGACTTTATGTAGGACTTCCTGATGGTCAGATGGGTAACTCTGAAGTTGGCCACATGAATATGGGCGGAGGCCGTATCATTTATCAGGATCTGACACTGATTACTAAATACATTGAAGATGGTGTATTCTTCAAGAATGAGGAACTGCTGCGCGCGATTAATAACTGCAAAGAAAACAATTCCGACCTGCACATCTGGGGTCTGCTCTCCGATGGCGGCGTACACAGTCATATTACTCACCTCTATGCACTGCTTGAAATGTGCAAAAAGGAAGGCCTTGAAAATGTATACCTGCATCCTTTCTTCGACGGACGTGATACACCGCCCGCTTCCGGAAAAGGCTATCTGCAGGCTCTCGTAGATAAAGCAGCTGAAATCGGCGTAGGTAAAGTAGCTTCACTGTCCGGCCGTTATTATGCAATGGACCGTGACAATAACTATGATCGTATCCAGCTTGCTTATGATTCACTCGTTCTCGGTGAGGGTGTCAAGGCAACAGACTGCATTCAGGCTATGCAGGATTCCTATGACAAGGGAGTAACAGATGAATTTGTACTGCCTACAGTTATTGTCAATGAAGACGGTACACCTGTATCTGTTGTAAAACCTAATGACTCCGTTATTTTCTTCAATTTCCGTCCTGACAGAGCTCGTGAAATCACACGCGCATTCTGCTTCAAGGATGAAGATATCGCTGCAGCAAAGGGCACAGCAGAAGATACAAAGAGCATCAAGTATCTGAAGAGAGCAAACGGTTATATGCCGCTTGTATATGTATGTTTCAAGGACTATGAAGAAACAATTCCGAATAAGTATGTTGCTTTCAAGAAAGTAGAAATCACAAATACATTCGGTGAACTCCTTGCAGCCAATGGACTTAAGCAGCTCAGACTTGCTGAAACTGAAAAGTACGCTCACGTAACATTCTTCTTCAACGGCGGCTTGGAAGCTCTTAACGAAGGAGAAGACAGAATTCTGGTTAATTCACCGGCTGTAGCTACATATGATCTCCAGCCTGAAATGAGTGCTCCTGAAGTAAGCACAAAGCTGAATGAAGCAATCCGTTCCGATAAATATGATGTTATCATCATCAACTTCGCTAACCCTGACATGGTTGGACATACTGGTGTAATTCCGGCAGCAGTCAAAGCAGTTGAAACAGTTGATGCATGTGTCGGTTCCGCTGTAGAAGCAATCAAGGAAGTCGGCGGTGTTATGTTTATCTGTGCTGACCATGGTAATGCAGAGCAGATGATCAACCTGGCAACAGGCCAGCCTCACACTGCACATACTACAAACCCCGTTCCTTTCATTCTCGTTAACTATGATGAAGAATACACATTGAAGGAAGGCGGCCGTTTGTGCGACATTATTCCTACTCTGCTGGAAATCATGGGTATTGAAAAACCTGCTGAAATGACAGGTGAATCACTGCTCATTAAAAAGTAATTCATATGAAAACAGAGGCGTCGTTCTATAAGGAACGGCGCCATTTTTGTTTCAAATAAAACCATGTGCTAAAGAAGGTGCAGACCTCCGATATAATTTCATATGCAATCTGAAAACTGTAACGAAATTATAAAGGAGGATTGTTGCAAGTATAATAACGATTTACACAGTATGTTAAATAAATTTTCAACTGATCTGTAGTAACTGACATACAATGTCTCTTTTCTTTAAAATCCCAATATATAATAAATATGGCATTCATCCGTGTTTACGTAAAACCATAATGAGGTAGAAAAATGATTGTTAAATTTGATGAAAACAGTTATGAAACGAGAAAGCTTGATCGTGACAGGATTCATATCGAATTCCGTGCTTTTGAACATATTCCGTATTGCGGCAGACCCGCAGATGAAATGATGCAGAAACTCTCTATCTATGTCCCTGAGGCATATTATCGCGGTGAGTCCATTAATGGATATACACTTCATACAGCTCCAATATTCATGCCGAATACAGTTGGCGGTTATATGCCCGGCCCAGAAGAGGCTCCTGGTGTAAATTTTATGGGAAAGACAAATACAACAGTATATGCACTGGAACATGGTTACATTGTTGTATCTGCCGGTGTACGTGGCAGAGGAATGACAAACAGTGCAGGCAAAAATATCGGCATTGCTCCTGCAGATATCGTTGACCTTAAAGCCGCAGTCAGATGGCTTCGCTTTAACAAAAACACTCTTCCCGGTGATGTGGAAAAGATTATTACAAACGGCACAAGTGCCGGCGGAGCAATGAGTTCTCTGCAGGCATGCACAGGAGATCATCCTGATTATCTTCCTTATCTTGAAGAAATTGAAGCTGCAGATACAGCAGATCACGTCTTTGCAAGTTCCTGTTACTGTCCCATTACAAACCTTGAAAATGCAGACAGTGCATATGAATGGGAATTCTGCGGAATTAATGATTATCACAGAATGAAGATGGAAATGCCTGATCCAAAAGATATCGAAGCATTAAAACAGGCAATTGATGAGCAAAACGGCGCCGTAAAACCCGGTCCCCGCTGGATTCCGGTAGATGCAGTAATGAGTGACAAGCAGATTGCCCTTTCTGCAGATCTGAAGAAGATTTTCCCTTCGTATCTGAATTCACTTGGTCTGAAAGATGAAGAAGGAAATCCCTTGGAACTGAATGAAGACGGTACAGGAACATTTATTGAATTTATTGAAAAGCATGTTCTTGCCAGTGCACAGAAGGAACTCGATCACGGTCATGATCTTTCAAAGGAAGAAAACGTTACAGCATGGCTCGAAATCAAAAACGGCAGAGCAGTGTCCATGGACTGGCGGAAATATGTTGTATACCGCACAAGAATGAAGGATACACCGGCATTTGACTCCCTTGCCATGAACACACCGGAGAATGAACTATACGGCTCAGCAGACATCAGATTTCGACACTTTACACAATTCTCCAATACACATGGCGAACACGGTGAGATCGCTGATCAGATGCAGATCAAACTGATGAACCCGATGTATTACATTGATGACGAGAAAGCGGTAAAAGCAAAGCATATCCGTATTCGTCACGGTGCAGTTGACAGAGATACATCTCTTGCGATCTCAAATATGCTTTATGCAAAACTGATGAATCAGAAAATCGATGTAAATCTCGCACATCCCTGGGGCATTCCGCATGCCGGCGATTATGACCTTGATGAGTTGTTTGCATGGATTGACAACATCTGCAAATAATCACGTAAAAGGATGTGCGGCATTTCTGATATATTCTTAGTTTATTCAGTAAAAACTCATGTCGCATCTGTGTGACGTTAAAAGGTGATCTGAAAGATGCTGATACATAAGTATCAGTACGATTCAGACCACCTTTTTTCAGAAAAAAACAATGCATGTCGGTAATAAGACTGTCTCGTCACTCATCGTAAAAGGATAGTCACTTGTTATGAACACGCTTTCAGATCACAATTCTATAAATAGATGATTATCGTTTCGAAAACCGTTGTTTATAGTTTTGTAAAAATTCATAAAAATGCATAAAAAAGCTGAAAAATGATTGTTTTTATCATTGACTTGAAGAGCCTTGAAAAGTAGAATTTCTGCATCAGTCAAAACGCTGCCAGGATAATGAACACTGCGTTTTGAATTGATTCTGGAGGTGAATCAGTCATGAGTGAAACAGACAAATTCGGATTGCTCAAACAGAAAAATGTCATCAATGAACAGCTCGCGCGCTATGGTGTGAAATTCGGCATTTACAAAAACAAACAGTTTCATGAACAGTTATTTCCCTTCGATCCTATTCCCCGTATTATCACCGCGGATGAATTTGATTATCTGGAAAAAGGTCTGAAACAAAGAGTAAAGGCATTAAATGCTTTCATTCTGGATATCTATGGTGAGAAGAAAATTATCAAAGACGGCGTTGTCCCGGAAGAATTTGTATTTGCAGGGAGCGGTTATGCAGCACAATGCAATGGTGTCCTTCCGCCGAAGAATGTGGCGTGCCATATCTCCGGTATAGACCTTGTAAAAGGAAAAGACGGACACTGGTATATTCTTGAAGATAACCTTCGTATTCCATCCGGTGCATCCTATCCGATGATAGCACGCGAACTTGAACGTAAAAGCTCGCCTTCAACCTTCCGTGAAGCAGGACTGGCAGATAACCGCGATTATGCGCAAATGCTCAGATATGTTATGGATTATGTAAATACCGGCGGAATTTCAGTTATCCTGACACCGGGAAGATATAATGCCGCTTACTTCGAGCATTCCTTCCTCGCTGAAAATACAGGCGCTACACTGGTAACCGGAAATGATCTCTACGTTGATGATGATTATCTGTGGTTCAAGGATCACTCCGGCAGGAAGATCAAAGTAGGAGCTGTATACAGCAGAATTTCAGATGAGTATATGGATCCGATGATTTTCAATCCTGAATCCGTAATTGGTATTCCGCATATCTATGATGTCTACAGAAAAGGCAATGTTGCTCTGATCAACGCTCCCGGAAATGGTGTAGCCGATGATAAGGGAATCTATTATTTCGTGCCGAAGATGATCCGCTATTATCTCAACGAAGAACCGGTTCTTTCCAATGCTCCTACTTATCTTCCTTATTATGAAGAAGACAGAAAATTCGTATTGGAAAACTTCGATCGTCTCGTACTGAAGGACGTTGCTGAAGCAGGCGGTTACGGTGTTGTCTTCGCAAATAAAATGACACCGGAACAGAAAGAAAGCTTTATCAAGCTGATGCTGGAAAATCCCAGAAGATTTATTGCACAGGAAGTGATTGACTTCCAGGATCTCGATATAGCCATAGGGGATACAGTTGTTCCCCGTAAAGCAGATCTCAGAGCATTTGTGCTGCTTTCAGATGAACCGCGTGTCTGGAAGAGCGGACTTACAAGATATTCCACAAATCCAGATTCATTTATTGTTAATTCATCTCAGGGAGGAGGTTTCAAAGACACATGGGTACTGTCTCGTTAGTTCAGGAAGACGGTCTTTTCTGGCTGGGCCGTTATACAGAAAGAGTATATACAACCATACAATTTTACGCAGCCTGCTTTGACAAACTGCTTGATGATTCACACTATGATTATTCACAGTTCTGCGAGCATCTCGGTATCCCGAATATATACACATCCAGTGATGACTTCATTCAAAGATACTGCTTTGATGAAGCAAATCCGGATTCTATCATTTCGAACATGATGAAAGCCTATGATAATGCAATCGTGTTACGCGAAGAACTGGGAAGTGCTGTGCTGTCCTATATCCAGCTGGCAGTATACGACATTCATAAAGCAGCAGCGTCCGAATGCCCGCTGATCGATCTGCAGCAGGTGATGGACCATATTGCCGCCTTCTGGGGAATGGCAGATGACCGGATTGAAGACGATCAGATCCGCGATATTATCGTCACGGGAAGAAGAATTGAACGCGTTGACCTGTATGCACGCCTCAAACTGGAAAGAGAAAAGCTTTCCTATGCTGTACGCAAACTCTCACACAGGATCAGCAGAAGTGAAATGTCCTGCAATGAGCAGGCATTGAAGGAACTGCTTTTGCTGGTTGATGAGACATATATGGATTACAACAGTATTCTCAGCAAAGTAAACCAGATTATCCTTCCTGCCTACTGAAGGAAAGAGACGATGAATACATCGTCTTTTTCCTATCATATGCGAATTGTGTTTGATGATCCGGTAAGTGATCACTTCTTTACTCTGCGCTGCCTGCCTTCAGATACAGAAAGACAGAAAGTGCAGGAACTGTCTGTCCGGATCCTGCCGGAATGCAGGCTCTCATATGGATGTGATGGTTTCGGCAACCGTACTGTTTACGGAAGGATTACGGGATTTTCTTCTTATTTTGATGTTCTGTGCACCGGCAGTGTGCTGACCGGGTGCGCGGATTTTGAAGAATCTGAAGATCAGCAGACAGCCGCAATTTTCAAATATCAGACAAAGCTTACGATGCCGGGGGAAAACCTTTGTGCTTTCAGAAAAATCACAGGTGCTGTCCTTCCGGAGTATGCAGAAATTTACAAACTGATGCATGCTGTTCATGATGCTCTTTCCTATGAACAGGAAACAACAAATGTTTATACAAGTGCTGAAGAAGCATTTGCGTGCGGAAAAGGTGTATGCCAGGATTATGCTCACATCATGATCTCCTTGTGCAGATCTTCCGGCATCCCTGCAAGGTATGCAGCAGGGATGATCACCGGAGAAGGAAAAAGTCATGCTTGGGCAGAAGTATGGATGAATCACAGGTGGTACGGGTTTGACCCTGTAAACGACAAGCCTGCAGGAAGAGGCTACATACGCTTTTCGAAAGGCCGCGATTTTTCGGACTGCAGAATCAACCAAGGCGTCTTCAAAGGAAATACTGCACAGAAACAGGACATCGATGTCCTGATGAAGGATCAAGAATATGATTGAAACAATAACAGAAACAGAACTGCCGGTAAATGAAAAGCTTCTGATTCGCAGACGCCGGATTGTACCTGCAGGAATGGATGAAGAACAATTATCGAAACTGAAACGAATCAGTATTATAACCGGCATACACGGTGATGAACTGGAAGGCCAGTATGTTGCTTATGAAACAGGCCGCAGAGCTGAAGCAGAAATTCAGAATCTGAACGGAATTATCGATATTTATCCGGCTATGAATCCCATGGGAATTGATTCCATTATCCGCGGTCTCCCGGGTTTTGATCTTGATATGAACCGTATTTTTCCCGGGCATGAAGACGGCGATATGTATGAATATACAGCCGAACAGATCATATGCGATCTTGCCGGAAGTGATCTCGCAGTTGATATACATGCAAGCAACGTCTTTCTTACCGAAATACCTCAGATTCGCATTAATGAACTGCATGAAAGCATTCTGGTTCCGTATGCGCTGAAAATGAATGTCGATCTCATCTGGGTGCATTCCAACGCTACAGTACTGCAGTCAACTCTGGCATATGCACTGAATTCGATCGGTACAAAAACACTGGTTGTCGAAACGGGTGTAGGGATGAGGATTACCCGCTCATTCGGTGATCAGATCACGGACGGTATTTTCAATACGATGAAGGCAATGGGAATGTGGAAAGGCAGTACCGTTCCGGTGAAAAAACCGATGATATCCGACCATTACGGCGATGTTGATTTCCTGAATGCACCATGCTCGGGGGTTTTTATGAAGGAACTGGATGCCGGCACACATGTGCAGGAAGGACAGCTGATCGGAACCGTACTGAATCCGCTGACGGGGAATCATCAGGAAATACGAGCAGCCGACACCGGTGTGCTTTTCACAATTCGAGAATATCCGATCGTAGATGAAGGTTCTTTAATGGGCCGCATTCTCAAGGACAGGAGATAACATTATGGAACGAATCCGTATTTTTGAAACAAAAGGACTTTACCGCGATGATTTCCGGATTGACGGTTTTACTTTCGGAGAAGGTGAAAAAACTCTGGCAATTGTCGGCAGTATGCGCGGCAATGAAGGTCAGCAGCTATATACATGCTCCATGCTCGTGAAAAGGATGAAGGAACTGGAAGAGGCAGGCAGACTGGTGAAAGACAAACAGATTCTGATTATACCTTCCGTCAATCCGTATTCTATGAATATCCGCAAACGTTTCTGGACAATTGACAATACAGATATCAACCGTATGTTCCCCGGATACGATCTTGGTGAAACAACGCAGCGTATCGCAGCCGGTGTGTTCAATGCTGTCAAGGATTTCAGATTCGGTATTCAGTTTGCTTCTTTTTACATGCGCGGCAATTTTGTTCCTCATGTCCGCATGATGAAAACGGGATTTGAAGATACCGAACATGCAAAGGAATTCGGTATTCCTTATATTATGATCAGAAACCCGAGACCTTTTGATACAACAACATTAAACTATAACTGGCAGATCTGGGACTGCAGTGCCTTTTCGCTGTATACAACAGATACAGAATCTGTAAATCGAAAAAGCTCTGCAGAAGCAGTAAAAGCAATTGAACGTTTTATGATTGCAGAAGGAATTCTGATCAAAGATCATGAGGAAACGGAAGAAGAACCTGTTTCTCATGTGATGATCAGTGACAGCGATCTTATTACCGTCAGATCAAAACATGCGGGATTTATTGAAATATTCGCAAGGGCAGGTACTTATATTGATGCAGGTGAAAAACTGGCTGTCATCACCGATACACTGACCGCCGAGGTACTCGAAGAAATCTGTGCTCCATCCTCGGGAATGATTATTTTTTCGCATAATGATGATCTGGCTTATGCCAATACAGCCCTGTTTAAAATCGCATCCGCCCAAAGCAAAGCATTGTAATTTCAGCAATGCTTTTTTTTCTTGTGAAACATCAATTATAACCTGCAGGTTATGCGGTATAAAAAACAAAAAAGTGTAATCTTATGTACTTTCAGTAAAATTGTAGAAGTTATCTTCACTGACTTTGTGAAACATGGATAACTTCAGGAGGTACTACATGAAAACACTGTCCGGAACTCTCTATGACCGCACATGGGAACATGATGCGTGCGGCATCGGAACAATCGTCAATATTGATGGTCATGCGGATCATCAGGTTTTAGATGATGCACTGAAAATTGTTGAACGTCTTGATCACAGAGCAGGCCATGACGCAACCGGAAAAGTAGGCGACGGTGTCGGTATTCTGACACAGATTTCCCATCGTTTCTTCAAGAAAGCTGCTGCAGAGTGCGGAATTGAACTGAAAGACGAACGTGATTACGGTATCGCAATGATCTTTATGCCGCAGGATGAACTCAAGCGCATTTTCGCAATGAGAATGTTTGAAGTCATTGTACAGAAAAACGGAATGAATTTTCTCGGCTGGAGAAATGTTCCGACAGACTCCTCTATGCTCGGAGAACGTGCTCTGGAGTGCATGCCCTTCATATGCCAGGGATATATCGAAAGACCTGCAGACTGTGAAAAGGGAATTGCCTTTGACAGAATGCTTTACGTTGCCAGAAGAGAATTTGAACAAGGTGCGGAAGATGCCTATGTTGTATCGATGTCCTCACGTACGATTGTCTACAAAGGAATGTTTCTTGTGAATCAGCTCAGAGCTGTATATCTTGATCTTCAGTCCGAAGATTATGAAACCGCAATTGCCATTGTTCATTCACGTTTCTCCACTAATACATCTCCGAGCTGGAACAGAGCACACCCTTACCGCATGATTGCTCATAACGGCGAAATCAATACAATCCGCGGCAACGCTGACAGAATGCTTGCACGTGAAGAAACAATGCATTCCGGTATTCTGGAGAATGATATCGACAAGATCTATCCTGTTATCAATGCGTCAGGCTCCGATTCAGCTATGGTCGACAATACACTGGAATTCATGTATATGAACGGCATGGATCTTCCTCTTGCATTAATGATCATGATTCCCGAGCCCTGGAAACATCATCCGTTCATGGATCAGAAGAGAAGAGATTTCTATCACTACTATGCAACTATGATGGAACCATGGGACGGTCCGGCTGCGATTCTGTTCTCCGATGGCGATGTTGTCGGCGCAACATTAGACAGAAACGGACTTCGTCCTGCCAGATATTATGTAACAGATGACGGCAGGCTCATTCTTTCCTCGGAAGTCGGCGTACTTGATATACCTGCATCGCACGTTGTCAAGAAGAGCAGACTTCAGCCGGGAAAAATTCTGCTCGTTGATACAAAGCAGAAACGCATTATCTCTGATGAAGAATGCAAGGGCAAATACGCTGACAACATGCCCTATGGCGAATGGCTTGATCTCAATCTGATGCATCTGGAAGATCTGAAGATTCCGAACAAGCGACTGCCGCAGTATTCACAGGAAATGCGTGACAAGATGTACAAGGTTTTCGGATACAGCTATGAGGAAGTAAAAGACATTCTTCTGGCTATGGCAAAGAACGGAACTGAACCAACCGGATCCATGGGCCACGATGTACCTCTGGCGATGCTTTCCGACAAACATGCTTCACTTTACAACTATTTCCATCAGCAGTTTGCTCAGGTTACCAACCCTCCGATCGATTCTATCCGTGAGGAAATTGTAACTGATACAACCGTTTATATCGGATCCGACGGAAATCTGCTGAAAGAAACAGGAAACAACTGTGCTGTTCTGGAAACAGCAGGCCCGATCCTGACCGGTGTGGATATGATGAAGATCAAAGCATTGAATACTCCCGGTTTCCGCACTGAAATTGTACCGATCCTTTATTACAAGCACACTTCTTTGAAGAAAGCACTGGAGCAGCTGAATGTAAGTGTGGACAGAGCATATAACCGCGGCGCTAATATTATCATCCTTTCCGACAGAGGAGTTGATGAAAACCATCTTCCGATTCCTTCACTCCTTGCTGTTTCCTCTGTTGAACAGCACCTCGTACGTACAAAGAAGAGGACGCAGGTTTCTATTATTATCGAATCCGGCGAGCCGCGTGACGTACATCAGTGCGCAGCACTGCTTGGCTTCGGTGCTCGTGCCATCAACCCGTATCTTGCACATGAATGTATTGTTGAACTGATTGACAAGAATATGCTGGACAAGGATTATCACACAGCAATCGCAGATTATAACAAAGCAATCCTGAACGGCATTGTAAAAACAGCAGCCAAGATGGGCATCTCAGCACTGCAGTCTTATCAGTCAGCCAAGATCTTTGAAGCAGTCGGACTGGATGAAGAGTTTGTCGAACAGTATTTTACAGGTATAGTCTCCCGCGGCGGCAGCGTAGGAATCAAAGAAATCGAAAGTGATGTCCTTTATCGCCATGATCACGCTTTTGACCCTCTCGATCTTACTGTAGACACTGCCCTTGATTCAGACGGATATCACAAGCTCAGAAGCAGCGACAACGCCGAAGAGCATCTCTATTCGCCGGAAGTAATCGTCGGGCTGCAAAGAGCAGTACGTACCGGAGATTACACCGCTTTTAAAAAATACACAGCAAAGCTTCATGAATGCAAAGCACATACTCTTCGCGACATGATGGATTTTGCGCAGGGACGTACACCGGTTCCTCTCGATGAGGTCGAACCTGCATCAGAAATTGTAAAGAGATTCAAAACAGGCGCAATGTCCTACGGTTCCATCTCGCAGGAAGCGCATGAATGCATGGCAGTCGCTATGAACAGACTGGGTGCCAAATCAAACACAGGTGAAGGCGGTGAAGACCCTTCACGCTTCCATACGGAGAGAAACAGTGCCATAAAGCAGGTCGCATCCGGACGCTTCGGAGTTACCAGTGCGTACCTTAACAACGCACAGGAAATTCAGATCAAGATGGCACAAGGTGCCAAGCCCGGTGAAGGCGGTCATCTTCCCGGAAAGAAAGTATATCCGTGGATTGCGAAAACAAGACATGCAATCCCCGGTGTATCTCTGATTTCACCTCCCCCGCATCATGATATCTACTCAATTGAAGACCTTGCGCAGCTGATCTATGACCTTAAGAATGCCAACCGCAAAGCCCGCATTTCTGTAAAGCTTGTTTCGGAATCAGGTGTCGGTACTATCGCCTGCGGTGTTGCCAAGGCAGGTGCACAGGTTATTCTGATTTCAGGCTATGACGGCGGTACAGGTGCTGCACCTTATTCTTCCATCCATCATGCCGGACTTCCGTGGGAACTCGGTGTTGCGGAAGCTCAGCAGGCATTGATTGAAAACGATCTTCGCAAAGGAGTCATCATCGAGGCTGACGGAAAGCTGATGTCCGGAAGAGATGTTGCCATTGCCTGCATGCTCGGCGCGGAGGAATTTGGTTTCGCAACTGCTCCGCTGGTTGCGATGGGCTGCATGATGATGCGTGTATGTTCTCTTGATACATGTCCGTTCGGTGTTGCGACACAGAATGCAGAACTGAGGAAACGTTTCGCAGGCAAGCCTGAACACGTTATGAATTTCATGCTTTTCATCGCTGAAGAACTGAGAGAGATCATGGCATCACTCGGTTTCCGCAAACTTGAGGATATGGTAGGAAGAACTGACTGTCTGACTGTCAGAAACGATGCAGATACCGCTGAGTTCTCGGCTCTGCTTAATCCTGTGTATGCCGAAGCAGCAGGAAGACATTTTGAAGAAAAGCATAAGTACGATTTCCATATGGAGAAGACACTGGATGAACGTGTCATTCTGCCGGAATTCAGGCCTTACTTTGATAAGAAGAGAAAGCATTCCATGAAAGTAAATGTCATGGATACTGACAGAACAGCCGGCACGATTCTCGGTTCTGAGATCACTGAACGGTTTGACGGCAGTCTTGCGGACGATACATATGTCCTTAACTGCACAGGCAGCGGCGGACAGTCATTCGGAGCATTTATTCCCAAAGGCATGACAATGAAGCTGACAGGCGATGCCAACGACTACTGCGGCAAAGGACTTTCCGGAGGAAAGATTGTTATTGTTCCGCCTGAGGATGCAGCCTTTGATCCGTCGGAAAATATCATCGTCGGAAACGTTGCACTGTATGGTGCGACATCCGGCAAAGCTTATTTCACAGGTATTGCAGGCGAGCGCTTCTGTGTACGTAATTCCGGTGCAGTTGCTGTAGCGGAAGGATGCGGCGATCACGGTCTGGAGTATATGACCGGAGGAAAAGCTGTTATTCTCGGACCTGTCGGAAAGAATCTTGCGGCAGGTATGAGCGGCGGCGTTGCATATGTTCTTGACCTGGATCATGATGTTTACCGCAGACTGAACAAGAGTCTTGTTTCAATCAAAGAAGTCAAAGACAAATATGATATTCAGGAACTGCAGGGCATTCTTGCAGATTATGTCAAAGAAACCAACTCTGCAAAAGGAAAAATGATTCTGGAAAACCTGAATACTTATCTCCCGCACTTCAAGAAGATTATTCCGCATGATTACCAGCGTATGGTCGGACTGATCAGCAGATATGAAGAACAGGGAATTTCACATGAAGATGCGCAGCTGGAAGCATTCATGGCTTCCATCGGACAGGAGGGATAATCATGGGAAGAACAGACGGATTTCTGAAATATGAAAGAAAAGACAACAGGATTGTCGATCCTCTGGAAAGAGTGAAATCTTTTGAAGAGTTCCATATACCGATGGATCCCAAAGAACGTCAGAAACAGGGTGCACGCTGTATGAACTGCGGTGTGCCGTTCTGCCAGTCCGCAATGAAGCTGAGCGGAATGGTTACAGGATGTCCTTTGCATAATCTGATTCCTGAATGGAATGATGAAGTATACAGAGGCAACCAGTCACATGCACTTTCACGTCTCTTGAAGACAAATTCCTTTCCGGAATTTACCAGCCGTGTCTGTCCTGCACTTTGCGAAAAAGCCTGCCTTTGCGGTGTCAACGGCAGTCCGGTTACCGTCCATGAAAACGAAAATTACATTATCGAATATGCGTACGAGCACGGTTTGATGAAACCGGCTGAAATCAAAACGCGTACCGGCAAGAAGATCGCTGTTATCGGCAGCGGTCCTGCCGGACTTTCTGCCGCCGACCGTCTGAATAAAAGAGGACATACTGTTGATGTCTATGAAAGAAGTGACAGAATCGGAGGGCTGCTCATGTACGGCATTCCGAACATGAAACTTGACAAGTCAGTCATAACACGCAGACAGAAAATTATGGAAGCTGAAGGCATTACTTTCATTACTTCCTGCAATGTCGGCATTGACATCAGTACGGAAGAAATCCTCAGCAAGTATGATGCCGTCATTCTTGCCTGCGGTGCAAAACGTGCAAGAGGTCTCAGTGTTGAAGGTTTCGGAAGTACAGAAGGCATATACTATGCGGTAGACTTCCTCTCTTCTACAACTGCTTCACTGCTGGATCATCAGCTGGAAGAAGGAACTTATATTTCCGCAAAAGACAAAAATGTGATCATCGTCGGCGGCGGTGATACTGGCAATGACTGTGTCGGTACATGTTTAAGACATGGTGCAAAGTCTGTCACTCAGCTGGAGATGATGCCTTGCCCTCCTGTTGAAAGAGCAGCTGACAACCCGTGGCCCGAATGGCCGAAGGTGCTGAAAACAGATTACGGTCAGCAGGAAGCGATTGCTATTTTCGGACAGGATCCCCGCATCTATGAGACAACCGTCAAGGAACTGATCACCGAAGACGGAAAGCTGAAAGCAGTAAAAACTGTCAAAGTTAAGTTTGAAAACAGAAAGATGGTTGAAGTGGAAGGTTCGGAACAGATTCTTGAATGTGATCTTCTGCTCATCGCTGCCGGCTTTACAGGATGTGAAGATTATGTATCAGATGCATTCGGCTTTGAACTGACCGCAAGACATACAGCTATGACGGCCGAAGGAAGTTACAAGACCAGCATTCCCAAGGTATTTACAGCCGGTGATATGCACAGAGGCCAGTCTCTGGTTGTATGGGCAATTGATGAAGGAAGAAAATGTGCCATTGAAACAGATTCTTTCCTGATGGGATATACCAATCTGATCTGACAATTACCGATTACAGTTAAGCAGATACTGCATGCAGTGTCTGCTTTTTTATTGCAGGATACAATCAGGCTCACGAAATGCAATTGAGGCTTGTTTGTATTATCATAATAGAAGCAAATATGAAACAACAGGAGGCATTCACAATATGAAAAATGTATGGATTGACTGCGATCCGGGAATTGATGATTCCATTATGCTGAAGATCGCTGCAGATCACAGAGATCTTTTTAATATAGCAGGTATTTCCGCTGTTGCCGGAAACCAGAGCAGCGACAAAGTTCTTGCTAATGCACTCAGTCTTTCTGCCTTCCTCGGTATGGAGGACGTTCCTGTATCACGCGGTGCACAGAGACCTTTGCTGAAGGAAGCGGAAGATGCCGGTGATGTACATGGGAAGAACGGTCTCGGAGATGTGGAAATCCCGTATACGGAAAAGAAGGAAACTGGAATCTCAGGTGTTCTTGCAATGCGCAATGCAATCATGTCTCTTGATGACAGTGAAAAAATGACACTTGTTACAACCGGTCCCATGACCGATGCTGCACTGCTTTTAAGAACGTTCCCGGAATGCATTGATAAAATCGAGGAGATTGTCCTGATGGGCGGCAGCGGCATTGAAGGCAATGTTACCCCTTTTGCAGAATACAATGTATATGCAGATCCCGAAGCAGCACAGATTGTATATACTTCCGGTCTTCCGATTGTCATGTGCGGTCTTGATGTAACAAACCAATGCAGGATTTATAAAGATCAGATTGCCCGGATGGCAGCCAGCAGTGATCCCGTAACAAATACATACGGACGCATTCTCACATATTATGCAAACTGCGATTTCCATCTGAATATGGATTATATCCAGGCACATGATACAACGACCTTTCTCTATCTTCTTCATCCGGAACTTTTTTCGGGACGAAAGGTAACGATCGAAGTCATCTGTGATGGCGAACAGACCGGAAGAACCGTATGCTCCGATGGCGGAAATGTACTTCTGATCGATACTGTAGATGCGGACAAATATAACGAAATCATCATGGATTGTTTTGAACTTTGATCAAAGGAGAAAGCATGAAAGTATACTGGACAGATTTTCACAGCAATATTCATCATGAACAGATGGATGAACTTGATAAATGGATCAGCCAGGTGAGAGATACGATGGATTTCTGGCCGGTTGCGTATTATCCATATTCAATGCGTAAAGATGAAAACGGATTTGCTGCAGAAGATCTGATCGATTATGATCTGATCAAAGAAGACTGGGAAAAACTCAGAGCAGCTGCAGATCGTATGAACGCTTCCGGATTTGCTATGTTTATGGGATATGAGTGGCAGGGAAACGGAAAGGACGGAGACCACAATGTTTTCTTCAAGGATAATCTTGAGGATCCGTGCTTTGTACGTGATTACAATGAACTTGTAAAACATTACCGCCAGAAAGAAGCAATCGGTATTCCGCACCATACTGCTTACCAGCCCGGCAACAGAGGGAAAAACTGGGATACTACAGATGAACGTTTCTCACCCTTTGCCGAGATTTATTCATCACATGGATCAAGTGAAAGTGATGAAACATGGATTACAATGGATCGTCATGTACATATGGGGCCGAGAACTGATGTAACTGCTGTCAGCTCTGCACTGAAAAAAGGAGTAAGAACCGGTATCATTGCCTCCGGTGACAATCATTCCTGTCCGGGTGTATACGGATTCGGATACGCTGCCGCAATTGCCGGTGAGTGTACAAAAGAAGCACTTTGGGAAGCTTTCAGAAAGCGTCATGTCTACGGTGTATCAAAGGACAGAATTCTTCTGGACATGCATGTAAATGAAGCAATGATGGGTGACGAAGTCTGCGAAGGAGATTGCACCTTCATACTGTCTGCAGAAGGGACAGACACGATTGACCGAGTTGAAATTCTGCTGAATGAAGAACGTGCGGAACTGATTGCGGGTCCGAAAGAAATCATTCCTTCGGAAGGAAAGGTTGTCTACCGTTTCTTTCTTGAAGCAGGATGGGGACCGGATCTGAAAGTCTTTCCGGATATGACCGAGAAAAAATGGCGTGGCAGTTTGAAAACAAACGGGAAAATTCTCTCGGTTATTCCTTGCTTCAGTACATTCGGACAGAAAGAAATTGAGAAAAACGACCATGAATTCACCTTTGAATTTTGTACGCATGCGAATTCAGCGTCCGGCAGATGGATGGGACCGTCAGCGGTGACAACGGAAGGATTTGTTTTTGAAATAGAAGATGACATTTCTTCTTCTGTTGTTCTTGATATTGAAGGAGTTCACGCAGAGATTCCGATCCTGAAACTGCTTGAAGGAACAAGTATTTATTCTCTTGATCAGGAAGTCCGTGATCTGCTGAAGGATCGGTTTAATTTCCGGGAATACTACCGCAGTGATCCGTTCTGGCATAATGCATATAAATTCCGGGTACATCGAGCATCCTTGAAAGAATGGTATACGATGGAAATCAAGCGAAGCTGCACATTGAAAAGCGGTGATGAAATCCGATGCAGAGTAATTCAGAAGAACGGCTCCGCAGCATGGTCAAGTCCTGTATTCGTTACAGCAAAGCCGGATGAAAAAGAAGAAATGAGAGAAATTAGCGGAGTTGATAACAAATGACAAAAATTGATCTGATCACGGGATTTCTCGGTTCCGGCAAAACAACGCTGATCAAGCAGTATGCAAGATATCTTGTATCACAGGGTGAGCGTGTCGGAATCATTGAAAATGACTACGGTGCTGTCAATGTAGACATGCTGCTGATGAATGAACTGAAGAACGAAGGAATCGGCCTGGAAATGGTTGCCGGGGGATGTGATTACGACTGTCATCGAAGAAGATTCAAAACCAAGCTTCTGACCATGGCACTGCTGGGATACAGCAGAGTGATTGTCGAACCTTCCGGGATTTTCGACGTAGACGAATTCTTTGATCTTCTTCAGGAAGACTCACTTTATGACAGGTATAAAATTGCCAATGTGATTGCAGTTGTCAATGCAAATCTGGAAGAGCATCTGTCCGAAGAAGCTGACTATATGCTGGCTTCTCAGATTGCGGATGCCGGAAAGGTTGTCTTCTCCTTCGTTGATGAAAGCAGTGAAGAGAATATCAGAAATACAAAAGAACATATCAGACATGCACTGGAAGGAATCTGCTGCCGCAGAGTCATGCAGGAAGATGATTACTTTGCAAAGGATCATAATCTGATGCAGGAACAGGACTGGGAAATCATCCGGAATGCAGGTTATCATGAAACAGGATATGTAAAAAAGTACACAGTTGATGACTGCGGCTTTGATTCTTTGTTCTTTATGAATCCGGAAGGAAGTCTTGATGAAATTCTTGCGTCGATTGCTGAACTTTGGAAAGATGAAAAGGCCGGTACGATCATGCGGATCAAAGGATTTGTCAATGACGGCGGGCAGTGGATGGAAATCAACTCGAATTCATCTGTGACATCCGTACAGAAGATTGAAACCGGTCAGAGCATCATCATTGTCATAGGCGAAAATCTTAATGCGGAAGCAGTTGATTCATATTTCATTTCGGAATATTCTTCAATAAAGACACAATAGGAGGAAATGTGATGACAGAAGTAAAGCTCGTGAAAGGCATGATCAAAGCAGTTGATTTTGCAAATAATCTGAAGACAGGCGGACAGGTAAGTTTTTCAGTAAATACAACTGTCAATAATGAATATAACAAGGAGCTGACAATGGCAAGATTTACAGTCAGGGTCAGAATCATCGGCGGCGGGGACCCGAACGTATTCCGTCTGAATATGACATTTGAAGGAATCCTTTCCGTAAAGGACGCAGGTATGACAGGAGATACGATTACGAATGATCTTCAGATTGAACTGCGTGATCAGTGCTATGCAAATATGTACGGATATATGAACCAGCATGTTGCGGCCCTGATGAAGGAAACGGGACTTAACGGATTCAAGCTTCCTTATAAACTTCCCTCTGCGGCAAGCGTTATGCCTGCATAAGAGAACAACCGTAAAGGAAACCGGACAGCAGCTGTACAAGCAGCTGCTTTTTGTATCGCTGAACTGAAATCGTTGTGAAAGATTTCTCTTTTATGAAGTTGTCATACTGCGTATAATACTCGCGTGTATCTGCGTCATGCCCGTTTTCATGAATGATGCAGATCAAGGAGAGTGGGATTGCATTTATGAAATACAGCTATTATCCGGGATGTACCCTGAAGAACAAGGCAAGAAGCCTTGATCTGTATGCACGGCTTTCCGCAAAAGCGCTTGGTTTCGAGTTAGAGGAAATCGAAAACTGGCAGTGCTGCGGCGGCGTGTATCCGCTCGGTCTGGATGAAACGGCTCCCAAGCTTTCATCGATCAGAGCTTTAAATGACGCAAAGGAAAAAGGTCAGGATCTGGTTACTTTATGTTCCGCATGCCACCATGTGATCAAACGTGTCAATGATGATATGAAGAATGTACCTGACATCCGTTTCCGTGCAAATAACTATCTTGGTTTTGAAGAACCTTACGCAGGAGAAACAAAAGTGTTTCATTATCTTGAAGTGCTGCGTGATGTGATCGGTTTTGATGAAGTGAAAAAACATGTTGTCAATCCGCTGAAGGGAAGAAAGATCGGTGCTTATTACGGCTGTCTTGCTTTAAGACCGGGAAAAATCATGGAATTTGACGATCCGGAGAATCCTGAAATTCTGGAGAACTTTATTCGCGCAATCGGTGCGGAACCCGTGGTCTATCCGTACAGAAATGAGTGCTGCGGCGGATATATCTCACTGAAAGAAAAAGATATGGCAAAGAACATGTGCAAAGATATCGCAGACAGTGCTTCCGGTTTCGGTGCGGAAATGCTGATTACCGCATGTCCTTTGTGCAGATATAACCTGACAAAGAATACAGATCTTCCTGTTGTATATTTTACGGAACTGCTTGCTGAAGCACTTGGTGTGAAGGAGGAGGCAGATCAGTTATGAATACAAACAGAACAGCTTCAAGAATCAAAGAGATCAGTGGAGTAAATCCTCTTAAATGCATGAAGTGCGGCAAGTGCTCCGCGTCCTGTCCGTCTTTCAATGAGATGGATATCAAGCCTCACCAGTTTGTTTCCTATGTTCAGAATGAAAATATCGAAGCTCTTGTAAATTCAAAATCGTTATGGAAATGCCTTTCCTGCTTTGCATGCGTTGAACGCTGTCCGCGAGACGTAAAGCCCGGAAAACTGATCGATGCCGCAAGGCAGATCGTACTTCGTGAAAGAGGAAATACATATCTTTCCCCGGATGAAATTCCGGAACTGCTCGATGATGAAATGCCTCAGCAGCTTTTAATGAGTGCATTCAGAAGATACAGGAGGTAGTGAGATGCAGAGAATCGGTGTGTTTGTCTGCCATTGCGGTTCCAATATTGCCGGAACGGTAGATGTCGCAAAGGTTGCAGAGATGGCCCTTCTTGAACCAGGTGTTGTTCATGCCGAGCACTATACATATATGTGCTCTGAAGCAGGCCAGTCAAAGATTCAGGAAGCAATCAAGGAAAAAGGACTGACAGGTGTTGTTGTATGTTCATGCTCTCCTCGTATGCATGAAGCAACATTCCGTGCCGCTGCCCAGCGTGCCGGTCTCAATCCTTATATGGTTGAAATCGCAAACATTCGTGAACACTGTTCATGGATTCATAAGAACATGGAAGAGGCCACTGCTAAAGCAGTTGTACTGATGAGAGCGGCAGTAGCCAAAGTAAATCTCAATACTCCCTTGAAGCAAGGTGAAAGCCTTGTTACCAAAAGAGCACTTGTCATCGGCGGCGGCATTGCCGGTATCCAGACAGCTCTTGATATTGCGGAAGCCGGATACAAAGTCGATATTGTTGAAAAGACACCCAGTATCGGCGGAAGAATGTCCCAGCTGGACAAGACTTTTCCGACTCTTGACTGCTCGGCATGCATTCTGACTCCGAAGATGGTCGAAGCAAATGCACATGAGAATATCACCATCTATACCTACAGTGAGGTCGAAAAAGTCACAGGCTTTGTCGGCGATTTCACTGTGGATATCCGTAAAAAGGCAAGAAGCGTACGCATGGATAAATGCACAGGCTGCGGTTTGTGCCAGGAAAAATGTCCTTCCCGCAAAACACCGTCCGAATTTAACAGAGGACTTTCAAACAGAAGCGCGATCTACACACCGTTTGCCCAGGCAATTCCGAATGTTCCCGTGATCGACAGAGAAGCCTGCATCAAATTCAAAACCGGCAAATGCGGTCTTTGTTCCAAGGTTTGTCAGGCAGGTGCTATTGACTATGAACAGCAGGATGAAATCATCACGGAAAAATACGGCGCAATCGTCGTCGCAACCGGTTTCGATATGATCAAGCTTGACCGTTATGATGAATATGCTTATTCACAGAGCAAAGATGTCATTACATCTCTTGAACTGGAGAGAATCATGAATGCGGCCGGTCCTACGAAAGGACACCTGGAACGTCTTTCCGACGGAAAGGCCCCGAAAGAGATTGTCTTCATACAGTGCGTCGGAAGCAGAAGCTGCGATGACCGCGGCAAGCCGTACTGTTCCAAGATCTGCTGCATGTATACAGCCAAGCACGCAATGCTGATCAGAGACAAATATCCGGATACCAATGTGACTGTCTTCTATATTGATGTAAGAACACCCGGAAAGAACTTCGATGAATTCTACCGCCGTGCAGTGGAAGATTACGGTGTGAACTATATCAAAGGACAGGTCGGCAAAGTTATGCCTCAGCCGGATGGAAAACTGCTGGTAAGAGGTGTTGATCTTCTTGAAAACAAGCAGATTGTCAAAGAAGCAGATCTGGTCGTTCTCGCTGCTGCAATTGAACCGGATCCCGATGTCAGAAAAATTGCCACAATGCTTACAGCGAGCATTGATACCAATAATTTCCTTACAGAAGCACATGCAAAGCTGAGACCGGTTGAATCACCGACAGCGGGAATCTTCCTCTCCGGTGTATGCCAGGGACCTAAGGATATCCCTGAAACGGTATCACAGGCAGGTGCAGCAGCTGTCAAAGCAATCGGACTGCTTGCCAAGAGCAAGCTGCTTACCAATCCTTGCACTGCACATCCTGATGAACTCATCTGCAACGGCTGCTCTCAATGTGCAAATGTATGTCCTTACGGTGCAATTTCCTATGAGGAAAAACTGATCAATGACCATGGTATTCGTGAAACAAGACGTGTTGCAGTTGTCAACAGTGCCCTGTGCCAGGGGTGTGGTGCATGTACAGTTACATGTCCTTCCGGTGCAATGGACCTGTATGGTTTCTCAAACAGACAGATTCTGGCGGAGGTAGACGCAATATGCCGTTAACAGAGACAAAAGAATTCAGGCCGCTGATTGTAGCTTTCTGCTGCAACTGGTGCTCCTATGCCGGTGCTGATCTTGCCGGAAGCTCCAGACTCACATATCCGGCTGATGTAAAGATCATTCGCGTTCCCTGCTCCTGCAGAGTCAATCCCATGTTCATTCTCCGTGCTTTCGAAAAAGGTGCGGACGGTGTCATCCTGTGCGGATGCCATCCTGGAGACTGTCATTACAGTACAGGAAACTACTATGCACGCAGAAGAATGGCTATGCTGTTCTCTATGCTGGAATATATCGGTATTGAAAACGGCAGAACCCGTGTGGAATGGGTATCTGCTGCGGAAGGCGTAAAGTTCTCGCAGACGATGAATGAATTCGTCGAAAAGATTTATTCACTTGGTGAAAATGTGAGACTGGGGGATCTGAGATGCAGAGACTGATTGACAGAGCAGTACAGCTGCTGAATGACGGTACTGTGGAACGTGTGCTCGGCTGGAAAGAGGGAGACCTCGGATACAATCCTGAACCTGCTTATTTCACAAAGGAAACAGGCCTGGCTGAATTTGTATACAACGGCTTCTGCGGTGCCAACCTTTCCAAGATGATGATCGAAGCATCGAAACTGGAAGGAAAGACACTTGTCTTTCTGAAGCCTTGTGATACGTACAGTTTCAACCAGCTGCTGTCCGAACACAGAGTATTGAGAGAAAAAGCTTACATCATCGGTGTCGGCTGCAAAGGAAAGCTTTCAATTGACAAGATCAGACAGCAGGGAATCAAAGGAATCCGCTCTGTTTCCGGAATGGAACTGAGTGATGAATGCGATACACTCGTAATCGATACTTATTACGGCACAAAGACACTGCCTTATGCAAAGGGTATGCTGGAAAGATGTCATGTATGCAAAGGCAAGGAACATAAAATCTATGATGAACTGATCGGTGAATCAAAGGATACAAAAGATGCAGAACGTTTTGCGGAAGTAGAAAAGATTGAAGCAATGTCATCCGAAGAAAAGTTTGCTTATTTCAGAAGTGAGCTTTCCAAATGCATCCGCTGCAATGCATGCCGTAATGTATGCCCGGCTTGTTCCTGCAGAAAATGTATCTTTGATTCCGACAAGTTTGACAGCACACAGAAAGCAAACACTGATTCCTTTGAAGAAAAGATGTTCCACATTATCCGTGCCTTCCACGTTGCCGGAAGGTGCACAGACTGCGGCGAGTGCAGCAGGGTCTGTCCTCAGGGAATTCCTCTGCACCTGTTCAACCGCAAATTTATCAAGGATATTGATCTGAACTATGGTGAATATCAGGCCGGTGAAACGGTAGTGGAGAGAGGTCCGCTGACTACTTTTGCCGTGAATGATATTGAGCCCGGAGAGTTCACAGGGGGAAGCAGATAATGTACAGAATTCTGAAAGAAAATCTCCCTGCATTATTTGCACGTATTGCAGAAGAACAGGAACTTTATCTTCCTGTTGAAACAGCCGGACAGGTGAATTTCGGTGTATGGACAGAAGATGCCGATGTGAAACCGGAAACTCTGAAAACCGTGAAATCACCGAAGGATATCTTCTTTCCGCAGAGTGAAACACTTTATTCCGTAAAACGTGTCGCAAGGAAAATCAAAGTTGAGCCCGCTGCTCTGAAGGAACAGCAGTTCGTCGTCTTCGGCATGAAGATGTGTGACCTGCGCGGGCTTGAAGTTCTTGATCAAGTATTCCTCGCTGAACCTGCCGACAGTTTCTATGCCGCACGAAGAGAGCACGGCACGATCATCACGATGGCATGCCGGGAACCCGAGGAAACCTGTTTCTGCAAGGTCTTCGGTATTGACTGCGCAGATCCTTCCGGTGATATTGCTTTGTGGCCGGAAGAAAACAGTTTCTGCTGGAAGGCACTCACATCAAAAGGGGAAGCTCTTACGGAAAAAGTACTTTCTCTTCTGGAAAAGGATGACGCAGCAGAGGAAACGACTGAAAAAATCAAAGAAGAGATTCACAGCATCATTGAACAGCTCCCTTATATGAATCTTAGTCTTGAAGGATGGGGCGGAGATGTTCTGGAACAGAAGTTCAATTCCCCGCTGTGGGAGGAACTCTACAAACCGTGCCTTGCCTGCGGTACGTGCACATTCGTATGCCCGACCTGCCAGTGCTACGACATCCGCGATTATGACACAGGACATGGTGTGCTCCGATACAGATGCTGGGATTCCTGCATGTATTCTGATTTCACTATGATGGCGCACGGCAACAACCGTACCAGCCAGATGCAGAGATTCAGACAGCGTTTCATGCACAAGCTTGTCTATTTCCCGGCCAACAATAACGGCATGTTCTCATGTGCCGGATGCGGCAGATGCGTCGAAAAATGCCCGCAGTCTCTGAATATCGTAAAAGTCATAAAAACATTTGCGGAAAAGGAAGGTGCAGATCATGAGTAAAGATGCGCTTGTGCCGATGATCGGCATCATCACGGATATTCGCCAGGAAACACCGGATGTAAAGACATTCCGCGTAAATGCCCCGGAAGGCGGAAAGCTGTTTGACAGCATGCCCGGTCAGTGTGCGATGCTCTGTGTTCCCGGCGTAGGGGAAGCAATGTTCTCTATTACATCTTCACCGACAAACAAGGAATATCAGGAGTTCAGCATCAAGAGATGCGGAACGCTTACCGACTATCTTCACACAATGGAACCCGGAGATGAAATCATGGTCAGAGGGCCTTACGGAAATCATTTCCCTGTAGAAAATGAACTGAAAGGCAAAGATCTTCTCTTTATCGGCGGCGGCATCGGCATTGCCCCGGTACGTTCGGTAATCAACTACTGTCTCGACAACCGCGACGATTACGGAAAGATCGATATTGTTTACGGTTCCCGTTCCAAAGATGACCTTGTTCAGCTGAAAGAGATCAAAGAGAAGTGGATGACTGCCAGAGATACCAATGTCTGGCTGACCATCGACCGCCCGCAGGAGGGATGGGACGGCCATGTCGGTTTTGTACCGGCTTATGTCAAGGAAATCGGTCTGTCCAATGACAAGACTGCTGTGCTCTGCGGACCGCCGGTAATGATCAAATTTGTACTGCAGGGTTTAAAAGAACTCGGCTATAAAGATGAACAGATCTATACAACACTGGAACTGCGCATGAAATGCGGCATCGGCAAATGCGGCAGATGCAATGTCGGTTCCAAATATGTATGCAAGGACGGACCTGTATTCCGCTTTGACCAGCTGGATGAAATGCCCGGTGAATATTGATGGAGGAGTGAGTCATGGAAAAGATGGTTAATGTGTACTTCTATGGCAAGAAGTACAGTGTTCCCGAAGAACTGACAATCATGACGGCAATGGAATATGCCGGTTATACATTGAAGCGCGGCTGCGGCTGCAGACATGGTTTCTGCGGTGCCTGTGCAACAATCTACAGAATCAAAGGACAGAATGAACTGAAGACATGTCTTGCCTGCCAGACAAAAGTCGAGGAAGGAATGTATGTCGCAAGTATTCCGTTCTTTCCGACAGACAAGAGAACATATGACATCAATGAACTGAAAGCAGATCAGAGAGTCATGATGGAACTCTATCCGGAGATTTATGCCTGCATCGGCTGCAACGCCTGCACAAAGGCATGCACGCAGTCACTGAATGTCATGCAGTATATCGCTTATGCCCAGCGCGGTGATTTCGAAGCATGTGCAAAAGAATCCTTTGACTGCGTCGGCTGCGGATGCTGCTCCGTCAGATGTCCTGCCGGTATTTCTCATCCTCATGTTGCCCTTCTGGCCAGAAGACTTGCCGGGAAGTATATTGCTCCGGAAAGCGAACATCTCGCAAAGCGCGTGGAGGAAATCCATGCCGGTGCATATGACGAACTGATCGAGCAGATCATGCAGAAACCTGTCAGTGAAATGCAGGAACTCTACAACAAGAGAGAAATTGAAAAGTAAGGAGAGACGATCATGTATACACCATATCCCGAATATATGATGGAATCCGTCAGAAAGGTTGAAGCAACCCGTGAAAAGCGCATGGCTTCCGAACCTCGCAGACTGACAGCAGAAGAAAAGGATGCTCTTCTTAAACAGTTCCATCCCGACTACAATCCCGCTGCGTTTGCTGAAATCAAGGCCGGTCCCAACAAAGGACAGAGGGCACCTTTTGAACTGACACAGATGCTGCACAGCACAAGCCGTCTCATCAATGAAGAGATTGATCTGAACAAGATTGACTATGACGTGGATGTTCTCGTGATCGGCGGAGGCGGTGCAGGCTCATCCTGTGCCATCGAAGCGCATAAAGCAGGTGCGAATGTACTGGTTGTAACCAAACTGAGAATCGGTGATGCCAACACGATGATGGCGGAAGGCGGAATTCAGGCTGCTGATAAAGAGAATGACTCTCCTGTACAGCATTATATTGACTGCTTCGGAGGCGGACATTTCGCTGCCAAGCCTGAGCTTGTAAAGAAACTTGTCATGGAAGGCCCCGATGCCATCAAATGGCTCAACGATCTCGGTGTTGAATTTGACAAGGCATCCGACGGTACAATGATTACAACGCATGGCGGCGGTACATCACGCAAGAGAATGCACGCTGCCAAGGACTATACCGGTGCGGAAATCATGCGTACGGTACGTGATGAAGTCATCAACCTCGGTATTCCGGTTGTTGAATTTACTTCTGCAGTGGAACTGATCATGGATGACAAAGGACAGTGTGCCGGAGCCGTTCTTCTGAATATGGAAACCGGTGATTACATGGTTGCACGAGCAAAGACAGTTGTAATCGCAACCGGCGGTGCAGGCAGAATGCACTACCAGGGCTTCCCTACATCAAACCATTACGGCGCAACAGCAGACGGTCTTGTACTTGCCTACAGAGCCGGAGCTCCCTTACTGTATCAGGATTCCATTCAGTATCATCCTACCGGTGCCATTTATCCTTCTCAGATTGTCGGTGCTCTGGTTACCGAAAAGGTACGTTCCGTCGGTGCTCAGCTGGTCAACGCAGAAGGTGAAGCATATATCCATCCGCTGGAAACCCGTGACGTCAACGCATCCGGTGTGATCCGTGAATGCATGGAAGGAAGAGGAATTGATATTCCCGGCGGTGCTAAGGGCGTATGGCTGGATACACCGCTGATTGAAATCCTCGGCGGTCCCGGAACAATTGAAAAGAGAATTCCGGCAATGCACCGCATGTATATGAACTACGGCATTGATATGCGCAAAGTACCGATTCCTGTCTATCCGACACTGCATTATCAGAACGGCGGTGTGGAAATCAATGAAGACGGGTTCTCCATGACCATTCCGAATCTCCTGATTGCCGGTGAGGCTGCCGGCGGCATTCACGGTACAAACAGACTGATGGGCAATTCCCTTCTGGACGTCATCGTGTTCGGAAGAAATGCCGGGAAGCAGGCTGCTTTGAAGTGTGCATCCGTTGAACTTGGTACATTGAACCTTGATCATGTCAAAGCATATGACAAAGCATTGAAAGACGAAGGCATTGATACAGGGCTGGTATCTCCGAAACTTCTGCCGGATTACGCAAGACACGAAAGATAATACATTTATAAAGACAGATCTGTTTGTGCAGATGTGTCTTTTTTTTGATTGAAAATTTCATTGTGAAGAAAGATAAATGAATCCCGGAAACATTGTCCGGGATTCATGATGATGCTATTGATGAATGATTTCACCGTTGGAGGAAATCACGTTTTTATACCAGAAGAAGGAATCCTTGCGTGATCTGTGAAGATCACCGTTTCCTTCATTGTCTTTGTCCACGTAAATAAAACCGTATCTCTTTTTCATTTCACCGGTTGTATTCGAAACGATGTCAATACATCCCCAGGATGTATAACCGAGAACTTCAACACCGTCTCTCTCCATGGACTTTTCTATTTCAAGCAGATGATCACGGATGTAATCGATTCTGTACTGATCATGAATACTGCCGTCTTCTTCGACGACATCTGCAGCCCCGAGACCGTTTTCGACAATCATCAGCGGCTTTTCATACATGCGGTACAGTTCTCTCATCCAGATGCGTAAGCCCATCGGATCGATGGTGTAATCCCAGTCCGTTTTCGGCAGATAAGGATTGGAACCTGACACAAGATCTGTTTTTTTGCTGTGATCTTCCTGATCTTCCGTCAGGAAGGTCAGGTAATAACTGAAGGAGATGAAATCGCAGGTACCTTTCTTTAATATTTCAAAGTCTTCGGGTTTTGTATCAAGTACAATCTTTTTACGCGCATACTCCTGCCATCTCCATTTCGGATAAACACCTCTGCACTGCACATCACAGTAGAAGAACTGCTTGTCCATAAATTCATTGTTTGCCTGTATATCTTTCGGATTGCATGTGGCAGGATAACTGAACAATCCTGCCAGCATCATTCCTACTTTGTTCTCCGGATCGGTTTCGTGGGCGATGATCGTTGCTTCCGCAGCGGCTGTAAGCATGTTGTGCGCAGCCTGTGCGACTGATGCCGGATCATTGTCTGTCATGGCAGTATGACCCCAGCACCCATGTTCAACCGTATTGATCTCGTTGAATGTAAGCCAGTATTTTACTTTCCCTTTGTATCTTGTTAAAAGAGTCCGTGCATAACGTACGAAGAACGCAATGCAGGCTCTGTTTTTAAAACCGCCGTAAGCATGATAGAGATGAAGAGGCGTTTCGAAATGAGCCATGGTAACCAAAGGCTCGATTCCGTACTTATGCAGTTCATCAAAAATACCGTCATAGTAGGCAAGACCGGCTTCATTCGGGTACTCGTCATCACCATTCGGATAAATACGTGCCCAGTTTACGGACATGCGGTATACAGTGAAACCCATTTCGGCAAAGAGGGCGATATCCTCCTTGTAATGATGATACATATCAATTGCTTCATGAGAAGGATAATAGCGGTCACTCAGTACTTCAATGGTATTCTCACGTCTTCTGCCATGAGAAGCACCGCAGAGCACATCCGCAGTGCTGATTCCCTTTCCGTCTTCAAGCCACGCACCTTCACACTGGTTGGCGGCAGTTGCACCGCCCCACAGGAAATTTTTGGGAAAACTCATAGGAATGATCTCCTTTCCGGAACTTCTTTTTCCGGATTATATCACTTATGTATTTCTTATTGATCATTTCTGTATTCAATTGTCAAAGAACAGGAAGACAGTGCAGTTCCCTGTCAGCTGCCTTACACTGAATATATTCCCGCGGTACATTCCCTTTCCCCGCAGAAAAATTAAAAAGTTTTCCATAATAAAAACAGAATGCCTTACGCATTCTGCTCCTGAACATTTTTGTTCCAGAATTTTCTTTCTGCTTTCAATGTGCCGTCATCTTCTTCGACAAGAATCATATACGAACCGGGAGAACCATCTCTGCACTGCCATAAGGAACCGGGATTCAGAAGACGGATGCCGTTGTACTCCTGATCACAGTAAAGATGCGAATGCCCGAAGATGAGTGTATCGGCGCCCATGTATTTCGCATAAACACTCAAAGCAATCAGATCCGGATAACCGCTGAACAGCCCGTTTCCGTGGAGAATCAGGATGGTGTGATGTTCTGTATCAATAAAACGGTATTCGGGATAGTCAAACAGGAAGTCCATGTTTCCGCGTACAATCATCCATCTTTGATCCGTTCTTTCCGGCGGCAGGCAGATATCTCCGCAGTGGATGTAGTAGTCCGCATCCGGATGTCTTTCGTACACTCCGTTGATTCTGTCCTCATATGTACGGTTGTGACTGTCTGAAACAATAACAAATTTTTTCATGTTCCGTTTCCTCCTGCGCGGAAAAAGAATAACATATTTCTTCTGTAAGTTATAAATATTCTGAAATAAAATAAGTGAAAAGAGGTATACAACATCATGAGCATAACAGTCAATCTTTACTACACAGGCACAAACGGCGCCGCAAGAAAATTCGCCGGGGAAATGATTTCCTCCGGTACAGTTGAAGCAATCCGCAATGAACCCGGCAATCTGAAGTATGAGTATTTCATTCCGCTGGAAGATCCGGAAACACTGCTTCTGATCGACAGCTGGAAAGATCAGGAATCCATTGATGCACATCATGCTTCGAAGATGATGAGTACACTGGCGGATCTGAGAAACAAATACGACCTGCATATGAAAGCGGAGAGATATATCTCCGATGATGAAGGCTTCTCAGCAAAAGATCAGAGCTTTATCAGAAAGTAATCGGAACAGACCTGTGCATGAGCACAGGTTTTCTTTTTTGCTCTAAGCCTTTCTTATGCATATAATGGCACAGAAGGAAAAGAAGATATGAAACTCTACGACGAACTGCTGAAGTATGCGGAAGACAATGTTCTTCCTATGCATATGCCCGGACATAAAAGAAATCCGGAATATACAATGACAAACCCGTATGCATGGGATATTACGGAAATTGACGGCTTTGACAATCTGCATGAACCGGAAGGAATTCTTCTCGAAGGAAAGAACCTCGCTTCCCGTATTTACGGCAGTGATGAGTCATATTTTCTGGTTAACGGAAGTACAGCGGGCATTCTTGCCGGAATCTGTGCATGTACAAACCCCGGAGATACAATACTGGCAGCCAGAAACTGCCACAAGTCTGTATACCATGCACTCATAATGAACGGCCTGAAGCCTGTCTATCTGCATCCTTTCGCAGAACGGAAAACCGGCATCTTCGGCAGTATCAGTCCTGCTGAAGTATATGACTGTCTGCAGCAGTATCATCCGTCACTTGTCATCGTCACTTCCCCGACCTATGAAGGAATTCTTTCCGACATCCGGACGATTGCCGCAATATGTCATGAACACAATATACCACTGATGGTGGATGAAGCACACGGTGCGCATCTGAAAACAGCTTCACAGCCTTTCAGTCCGTTTCCGGAAAGCGCACTGTGCCATGGTGCGGATCTGGTTGTACAAAGCCTTCATAAAACACTTCCTTCATTGACAAGCACTGCACTTCTGCACAGAAAAGGCAGTCTGGTGAATCCGGCAAAGCTGAAATTCTTTCTGGATGTTTATCAGACCAGCAGTCCGTCCTATGTACTGATGGCATCCATCGACAGCTGTCTGCACAGGATGAATGAGGAATGCTGGAAACATCAGCTTACAGAATGGAAGAAGATGACAGATCTCTTTTACCGGATGACATCGAAACTGAAAGTGCTGAAGGTATTCAGCCCTGCCGGATCTGATCTTTTCTTTGCAAAGGATCCTTCGAAATTCGTCATTACAGCGGAAGGAACAAATCACTCCGGAAAAGAACTTACGGAACTTTTCCGGAATGAATACGGGATTGAACTTGAAATGGCCTCGGAAAAATATGTCATCGCCATGACCGGAGCAGGGGATACTGAGGAGAAGATCCTCCGGTTTGCCCGGGCAGTAATTTCCATAGATAAAAAATGGTCTGAAGAGGATCAGAGAACTTCAGAAGATGCTTTTGTATATATAGTGAAAGAAACTGTAATGTGCACACCTGCGGAAGCCTTCCGTCTTTCATACGAAGAAGATGCTTATGAAGAACTGCCTCTGTCCCTTGAACTGAAGGGAAGAGTTTCACTGGAATTTCTGTACATCTATCCTCCCGGAATTCCTGCACTGGTCCCCGGAGAAGAAATCACAGAGGAAATCGTGAAACAGGCGGAAGCGTATGAAACTTCCGGACTGACGGTTCTCGGATACCGGAATGCAGAAAAGAAAACAATCAGAGTAATGAAAAACAGCAGTTCATTGTGAACTGCTGTTTCTGTTTAACAGAATGAATTACTTTTTCATGATCTTTGTCAAAGCAAGAAGAATGGAAAGCTTGCCGTATTCCAGTGAAAGACCACCCTGCATGTACAGCGTATACGGAGGAACCACCGGCGCATCAGCACTTAACTCAATCGTACTTCCCTGCGTGAATGCACCGCACGCCATGACCTCATCAAAAGGATAGCCCGGCATCGGAGCAGGCAGTACATGTACAAAAGAATCTACCGGAGAGGACTCCTGAATTCCCTGCGTAAAGCGGACAAGATTCTCTTTTGTACCAAGCTCTACGGTCTGGATAATATCTGTTCTCTTTTCATTGTATTTCGGCGAAACATTCGCAAATCCCAGCTTTTCAAGAATATAGGAAGCGAATACAGCTGTTTTCAGCGCATTCTTCACCGCATTGGGAGCCATGAACAGTCCCTTGAAGAAAGAGTTGTTCATATTGAAGTTGGCACCGAGATCCTTGCCGATGCCCGGCGCAGTCAGTCTTTCCGCAACCATATGAATCAGATCTTCTCTTCCGGCAATATAGCCGCCCGTAGGAACAACACCGCCGCCCAGATTCTTCATCAGTGAACCGACAACAAGATCTGCACCGATATGACCTGGTTCCTTTTCTTCAACCAGCTCGCCATAGCAGTTGTCCACCATGATAATGACTTCATCATTCACTTCTCTGATTCCGGCAATCACATGTGCAAGCTTTTCAATCATCAGTGACTGTCTGGAGGAATATCCTCTGGATCTTTGAATTTCCACCAGCTTCACATCTTTTTTCGCAAGACGCTTTACAATCGCTTCTTCATCAAACTCATTGTCGATAAGATCGATCTGTTCATACTTCACACCATGTGCTTTCAGTGACTGTGAAGAATCACCGCAAAGACCGATCATCTCCTGCAGAGAATCATACGGTGTTCCCGTAAGAGAGATCATCGTATCGCCATGCTTTAACAAAGCTGAGAAAGCAAGATACAGTGCATTTGTTCCGCTCATGATCTGCGGTCTTACCAGAGAATCCTCGCAGCCCAGTACCGTCGCAAAGATCTTCTCCAGCTTGTCTCTGCCGCTGTCGTAGTTTCCGTAACCGTTGATATCAGCGAAATCCGAATAGGAAACACTGTTTTCAATAAATGCAGAAAGAATTCTGTCTGAATTGATGAAACTGACTCTGTCAATTTCATCATAAATTTCTTTCAGTTCAATATCCGACTGCTCACTCAAAGCAAGCAGTTCCCTGTCAATCTGATCAAGAATCATAGATACACCTCATTAACATTCACCAAAGTATTATATTCACTCCAGGCCTGAGCATCAATCAGAATCACTCCTGAACAGCAGCAGCTGTTTTTCCGTAATCCCTCATAAAAACCACAATACCCGCAAGTGTGAACATTGCCCACGCAGCAGGGAAGCAGGCATATGCAAGAGCAGGAGAATTCTTCGGAATGGCAATGAAATACAGCCACGAAAGCCGGAAGAACACCGAACATACGATGGATAAATACACCGGACTTTTCGCATCCTTCAGCCCGCGGATACAGCCGCCGATGACATTCATCGTCCCGCATAAACCAAAGAACAGGCACATCCAGAACAGACGCAGAGATGCACTTTCCATAATTGCTTCGGAAGAAGTGAAGATCATCAGAAGCGGTCTTCTGAAAAGATAAACAAGAATCCCTGCACCTTCCGCCAGAAGAAAAGCTGCGGACATGGAAAGAAGGAAACTTTCCATGACTCTCTTTCTGTTCCCTGCACCGTTGTTCTGGGAAACAAAGACAGCTCCTGCGCCGGAGAAACCGGTAAAGCAGATGACCACCATGCTTTCCAGAGACTGTCCGATGGTATTTCCCGCAATCACATCCGGAGAAAATGTATTCATGAAAGCAGAGATCACAACCGAAGTCATGCTCATGGCAATATAGTCAAGAGATGAAGGAATTCCCATTTTCCAGAGTTCCTTTGTCCCTTTGAAAAGTTTCATTTCTTTTACGGAGAGCTTCAGATCACCGGTTCTGTGCATCAGAAAATGCAGAATCAGAATACATGCAAGAAGTCTGGAAAGATATGTCGCAGCTGCAACACCAAGGATATTCAGATCAAAAAGAATCACAAAGACCAGATTACCCGCCACATTCGCTGCAGCCGCAGAAAGTTCAAATACCAGCGGATGCCAGGTATCACCGGATGCCTGAACAATTGAAGAAAGGAAGACATAAACAGCCGTAAAGGGCAGAGAAAGAAAATCAATTGTGAAATAAAGCTTTGCATCACTGAAGATTTCAGAAGGACAGTTGATCCATGCAAAGATCTGATCTGTACCAAGCAGAGTGATGCATGCAAGCAATGCACTCAATAACCCGAGGGTCAGAGGAATCACGTGAAGAAGATCATGAATCTTCTCTTTTTCCTTTGCCCCGAAAAGATTCCCCGCAAGCGCAGTCACGCCCGCAGACATCGCTGTCAATGAACCGGAAATCAGTGAACTGACAGCGGCTGTCGCCCCGATCGCACTGACCGCGCCGGCATGCCCGAAACGGCCGATGACAGCCGTATCCGCAACGGAGAATAATGTTGTTAAAAGGGATACACCCATGACCGGAAGAACAAAGCGGATCATGTTTGTGAACAGGTTTCCTTCAAGAGGATTCACAGGTTTTCTTGTTTTCATGCTAAATATCATAATGATCATTCTGTATTTAAGCAAATCTTATTCATGCTATACTTAAGTTATACGTGTATAACTCAAAGAAGGAGAAGATGATGAGTACAAAATATCAGATCATTAAAAAAGCATTCAGAATCTTTCATGTAAACAAGATCATGCAGTCGGAACCCGAGAAAATGAAGAAGTTTTTTGCAAAGATGAACAAGGGAATAATCATCCCTGATCTTCATGATGATGAACTGGATTTCTCAGTGAATTCGTATCTTGGCTCTCCGGTACTGATGGTGAAACATAAGAAGCCGTGCACCAGGGCATGTGTCTATCTGGTCGGCGGAGGCATGATGAAGTATCCCAAGGCTTCTCAGGCGGAACAGATGGTCTCTTATGCAAAAGAAACAGGAAGAGATATGATCCTTCCTTACTTCCCGCTTGCTTATGATCATGCACTTCCGGATGTCTATGACATGCTTTATGAAATGTACAAAGATCTTCTGCATACTTATGCAGCAGAAGATATTACGATTTTCGGCGGCTCCTCCGGTGCCTTCCATGCTCTCACGCTTGTTTCTTTTATCAATGAGAAAGGCGAAGGGATTCCGGTACCGGGAAGAATCTGTGCGATTTCTCCCGGCAGTGCATACAGCACACAGCAGGAATATGAAAAAGCAAAGGAACTTGATGAAAAAGATCTGATCATGAGTACAAAGGCACTTGAGAAAGTCTTTGAAGTCATGGTACAGGGAAAAGAACTTCCCGAGTATATGATCTATATGCAGAGAGGAAACTACAAAGGTCTGAAAGATGTATTCCTCTGCTTCGGTGGTGATGAGGTCTTCTGTGCATGCGCAGAGGGCATTAAGAACAGACTTGAAGAGTATGGTGCACATGTAACTTTAGAGATCGGTGAAGGACTGTATCATGTCTATCCCTGCTTCCCGATTGTAAAAGAAGCAGAAGAAGGAAACCGGAAGATGATGAAATATCTTTCCGAGTGATCTGCTTACTGTAGACATATACGAACACTGCATTCTTTTTTCCGGTATAGGATGTTTTTGTCGGAGGAGGCAGAAACATGGAATGGAAATCATTGTTCAGAAAGAACATCCTGGAAAGCGGATATGAGTATTATGAGTGCGGAACCGTAAGCGGTCTTTCGGTCACGAATCACGGAAACAGCATTGAAGCAGCTGTAAAAGGTTCCCGCTATTATGATGTATGTATCGATATAGAAGGTGACAGGATCGTGAATATGGACTGAACCTGTCCTTATGCAATGTCAGGAAACAACTGCAAGCATATGGCTGCGCTTCTTTATGATCTTGAGGAAGAAGGGGAGCCGTGTGCGGTAACCGCGAAGGGAGAGAATTCCTCCTGTTTCGAACGGCTCGAAGAGATTGTAAAGAATATGGAGAAAGACCAGCTTTGCGATGCTCTGCTGAAGTATGCACAGAAAGACAAAGAGATTGCATATGATCTGAGAAGAACATACGGAAAGGACAAGGATGTTTACACACCGGATGACATGCGTCATGATCTGAACCGGATCCTTGACGCATATATCAACAGGCACGGTTATGTATACGGAGAAGATGCTTTTGATTTCTGCAATGATCTGGAATCATTCACGGAAACAAAAGGTGAGGAGCTTATCCAAAGTCATCAGGGAATGACTGCATTCATCTTTGCGAATGAAAGCATACACACTCTTCAGCAGGGGTATCTCGAAGATGGTGACGGGGATCCTGAGGCGGTGATCAATACAGCATATGATCTCTGGAATACTGCATATGAGGAATGCAATGAAATAGAAAGAGCAGAGATGAATACACTTCTCAAAAACAGCATGCTGCATGCGGATGACGGTCCGGTATTGAATTATGCAGAGGAATTTATTTATGAACACTTTGCTTCGGAAGAAGAAATCAGAGAACGGATGTCCTGCTGTGATCAGAGGATCAATGAGGATCAGGCATCGGTGGAATCTCCGGTATTAACAGGAAGTGTTTTCTGTAAGGACTGTGTGACTGAAAGGATCCGCTGCATGGAGAGGCTCGGCATGTCTCAGGATGAAATTGATGCATGGAAAAAGAAGAACAGAAGATTTCATGTGATCCGCAGGATGGAGATTGAAGAAGCAAAGAAGGCACAGGAAGCTGACCGCTGCGAAGAACTGATTCTGGAAAGCATTATCATGGACGCAGATCATACTGACTATGTCAAAGAACTGAATGAGAAGCTGATTGAAGTTTATGCAGGCACCGGAAACAAAGAAGGACTGAAGGAGGCACTGCATGCATATGTACTGAACTATCCGCAGAAAGACAGGGAATACTATCATATGCTGAGAGATCTGATGGATCAGGAAGAAAGACAGAACCTGCTTCAGGAACTGATTGAAAACAGCGGAAATCTCTACTGGATCTGCGGCATTCTCTATGAAGAAAAAGAATATGATCTTCTGATGACCCTGATCGAAAAGTACGGAAAGATGGATATCGCTGCCGGATACAAGGAAGCACTGGGCGCATATGATCCGGAAAGAGTCATTGCTTTTTATGCAAAGTATCTTCAGAAGGAGGCACTTTGCACCGGAAGAAGATCTCATTATGAGAAACTGATGAATTTTCTGGAAGGAATGCTGGATATCCGGGGAGGCAGAGAAGAAGCAGAACGGATTGCACAGGACTGGAGAGTCCGCTATGCAAAACGTCCGGCTATGATGGAAATGCTGAACAGCACAGGAATATAAGAAAAAAGCTCTGAGAACTGCATGCTGCAGTCATCAGAGCTTTTCTTAAAGAAATGATCAGATTTCGTCACCGTTGGACTTGATGCACTTCTGATACCAGTAGAAGGAATCCTTGCGGCTTCTGCTCATATCACCTGTACCGTCATCATGCTTGTTGACATAGATGAAACCGTAGCGCTTTCTCATTTCACCTGTACCTGCGGATACAACGTCAATGCATCCCCAGGGAGTATAGCCGAGAAGATCCACACCGTTTTCGATCGCAGCAGCCATGGCATTGATATGCGGCTTGAAGTAGTCGATTCTGTAGCTGTCGTGGATGGAACCGTCATCTTCCACAGTATCGAACGCACCGAGGCCGTTTTCTACAACCATAACCGGAATTCTGTAGCGGTCATAAATCATTTCCAGAGAATACTGCAGACCTGTAGGATCCAGCGCCCATCCCCAGTCGGAATACTGCAGATAAGGGTTTCTTGTACCGGCTGCGTAGTTGCCGCCAACTTTATCATCAGACTGATGTGTTGTAACATTCATTGTCATGTAGTAGGAGTAAGTGAACATGTCAACTTTGCCCTTCTTCAGAATTTCAACATCTTCATCTGTGATATCAAGTGTTACACCGTACTTTTTCCACATTCTCTTTGCAAAAGGAGAATATCCGCCCATGCACTGCACATCACCGCAGTACCAGAATGTTTCCTGCTGGTTTTCCAGCCAGTACAGCATATCCTGCGGATCACATGTATGAGGATAGGAAATCAGTCCTCCCAGCATGCATCCGATCATGAAATCAGGATTGATCTCGTGTCCGAGAATAACAGCTTTTGCGGACGCAACAAACTGATAATGCAGATGGGTCAGACGATGCTGGTAATCAGCTGCACCCATGCCCGGGAACATGGAGATAATGGAGATTGTGTTGTTGATTTCGTTGAATGTCAGCCAGTATTTAACAAGATCCTTGTATTCTGTAAAGATTGTTCTGCAGTACTTTACAAACAGATCAATGTAAATACGATCCTGCCAGTCACCATACTTCTCTACCAGATAAATCGGTGTATCAAAGTGGTGAATCGTAACCAGAGGTTCAATGCCGTTTGCCTTTAATTCAGTAAATACCTGCTTGTAGAAGGCAAGACCTTCCGCATTCGGCTCCTCCTCCAGGCCGGTAGGATAGATACGGCTCCAGGAAATGGACATACGGAATGTTCTGAAGCCCATTTCAGCAAACAAAGCAATATCTTCCTTCCAGTGATGATAGAAGTCTGTTGCTTCATGATTCGGATACAGTTCCGTATCCAGGCATACATAGTGTTCACCGCCTTCAGGCAGGTCATCCATGAAAGGAACCTGGTTTGTTTTGTGTGTAACACCGTCCTTGTCAATCCATGTAACCTTTCTGGATTCTTTCACACTTCCTCCTGTCGTGAAGTCAGTCAGTGCAGGGCCTCTTCCGCCTTCGTTCCAGCCGCCTTCGTACTGGTTCGCAGCAGTTGCACCGCCCCACAGGAAATTCTCAGGGAATCTGCTCATAGTATGATTTTTCCTTTCTTGTTCATCAGAACTTTTCTTTATTATATCATGCAGAAAATAAACGGATGAATGAGGAGAGTGCAAGATCCTGTATTTCTGTCATGAAACCTGAACAGACGGAAGAAACTTTAAGAAAAATATTTGCCGGAAGTTCTTTTTCTCCGATGCTGTCATACTTTTGTCATCATTGCCCGTTAGAATGTAAGTGTAAATAAAAAAGAGCAGTCATCATACTGCAGGGAGAAAGCATATGACACTTGTAAAGAAGATCAAAAATAACAAAGAAGCTTATTACTTCAGAGCAGACCCTTCTGTATTTGACATGGAACATGACATGTTCATGGAATATAAGAAGATGCAGAACGAGAACAATACAAAAGCAAAGTATTCCACAGTAAATGCTTATAAAGGAATGACAATGCATGAAGCACAGGTCAGATACATGGAACAGATCTTCAGTGCATTTATGACAGATGAAGAAGTAAAAGAATACTTTCCTGCAGATATGAATGCTGAAGAGTTCATTGAGAAGAACCTTGGCAAGCTCGCTGAATTCACAAAGAGCATCTATGTCGGAAATGCAAAGCATCTCAGCAGCCATCTTTCACCGTTCTTTGACCAGATGGAACTTTCCGGTACATACGATCAGACAAAACTGAATGATCGTGATGTAGCAAAAAGAAAAGCAAATCTTGAAGCACTGTTAAATGATCTTGAAACATCTGCAGATGAAATCCGTGAAACAATCGGTGAACTGTGCCGTTATGCAAGTTATAAGGGCGTGGATGCAAATCCGGCAAAGAAAGAAGGTTTCGGAACAAAGAGCACAACTCACCAGCTCGCGCCGTATATCTTACGTCTGTACAGAACAGAAAATGCAGAAGCTGTTTATCCCGTGCTTGCGGAAGATCCTCTGGATGAAGATTACACAAAAAACTTCAGCGGCTATAACCGCATTACCAGAAACGCTGCCAAAGCGGCATCAAAAGGAACTCTTACACTGATTCCAGCTCATGATGACATCAAGGATCCTGAACTTCTGGAAACACTTCATAAAGAACGTGAAGCTGAAATGAAAGTTACATACGGCTTCTTTGACAAGAATGCAGTTGTTATGAACGGTAATCCCGGCAGTGCTTCCTTCAGCGCAATGGACAGACTTGATGAACAGGTTTCGATGCTGAAAAAGCAGATGGATGCGCATTGTAATCCCGGTTCCTGGTTCAAGTCAAAGGAATACAAGGCTTTGACAACATCGATGAACAGTCTGAGCAGAAAGCTTAAGGCATATCACGCTGCCCGCAGTCAGGAGCAGGATCCCGGTACGGAATTCATGAAGAGTCTTGTTCAGGAAGCCGCAGCTGTACGTGATGCAGCAGAAAAGTATGCATTCATGAAGAACTATGACGGCAAGGCAAAAGACAAGAACGGCACAGGTCTGGAAAGATACAGAAATGCTCTTGCCATTGCGGAAAGAGTCGGACTGTTCCTCGACAGTGCAGGTGTTGAAAGATACCATGCCATGACAACATTCCGTGACGGTCTTGAAGACGGCGAGCCGGCAAAGGGAATGACAGCAGCGAAACTGATGGAACGCGATAAAGCCAATTCCAAAAACAAGAATATTCCCGCACAGACAAGAGATGAAGCACTTCTGCTGAATTTCACAGGCCAGACAAGTGTTGACAAGGCACTCCTGTTCCTGACACGTGTCAGCTATGTTCAGAAAACAGATGCCAACGGAGCAAAGCTTCCCGCAGAAAGCCTGAAGAAAGTTTCCATGGCTAAGAAGCTTGGAATCAATGAAGTCAACTTCTACAGCAAGTCCAGTGTGAAGAAGAATACAGCGAAAGCAGCTTCGGAAATCCGCAGAATGTTTACAGACCAGAAAGAAGCCTTTGCTCTTTATACAACAAGAACAAAGAGACGCAATTACGAATATGAGTCTGTAAAACAGGATGACGGAAGCATCAAACGTTTCAAGGTTCTCTCTGATCCTGAAGTGAAAACAATGGAAGTCTTCAGTGCATATGACTTTGCTGTACTGAAAAGAAAAGCATCTCCTTTGAAAACAGCCGGATACAATGCCCGTACAGGACTTCATCTTCCCGAAGGCAGCTCCAAAGCAGAAGAAAAGAAACTCGATCAACCGTTAAAGCTCAAAGTGAAAGGCCCGGTAAAGTTTCTTTGATTCCTCATCAGCACTGCACTGTAATGTATTTCATAACAAGAAAACCGGTGAACCGGACAGACGGCCTGTCCTGATTCACCGGTATTTTTAATTGTCTGGTCAGCTTAATGATTCCAGAAGCTTCTTTTCTACTCTGTTCATTACTTCAAGATAGTAGGCAAGGTCCGCTGCCGACATTTGATCCTGATCATAAGCTTCGGCTTTTTCAGCGAATTCTTCATACTGAGAAAGAATACCTGCATACTGCATCAGAAGATTCATATCAGAAGGATTCTCCTGGTATTCATTCATGAAAGCGACATATTCATCCATGAAAGCTTCATAGCTGTCCAGGAATTCCTTCAGATCCGCAGTTACTTCTGTTGATTCAGGAGCTGCTTCAGGGGAAGCTTCCGGAGACGGCTCGGGAGTTGATTCAGGCTTTGCACATGCACTGAAGTCGATGTTCTGTATGAATTCATCAATGTTGTAACGGCCTTGATCCGCTTCCGGCACACAGAAGATCATCATATACAATTCACTGTTGTCACAGGCGAATAAGTAGAAACTGAAGATGGAATTGCTGAATGATGTGTCACCGCCGATACCGTTCTCGTCAATTGACAGTTCAGCTTTGAGAATCGTTGCATTCTCTGCTGAAGATGAAGAGAATTCATAATCATCTGCGGTAATTCCGAGTTTCTCCAGAAGTGTACTTATGACAAGCTTGGGAACAGTCTGAATTGCTTCTGTGATCGATTCGTCGGCTGTTCCGCCCTGTATAAGCCAGAGAACCGGAATCTGATCTGCTTCCTCAGGATAGTATATAACCTGATTGTCGCCGGTCTCTGCTGTAAAGTCGGGATTGATACTGTAGGTGATGTTGCCCAGTAATGCTGTGCTGCCGGTAAGATCCGTCGTTTCCGGGACTGATGAAGATGAAGTGGATGAACATGCACATAAGCATGTACATGCAAGCAATGATGCTAAAAAGGTTCTGATGATTTTCTGCATGATTGTATTTCCTTTCTCATGTTGTTAGTAAAAGTATATGGTTGTTCCCTTAAGGAACGGTCAACAGCAGTTTCCTTAAGATGGAAAGAGTTATGATCTTTTTCTTGAATTGCTTCTTCAGGACCATTTTTGTCTGCAGACAGAATGCTATAATACTTGGAATTACAGAGGAATCAGAACATGGGGCTTTTAGAACCGATTACACATAAAGAAGAGATCAATGATCTTCTGAGCAGTGCAGAAAGAAGATACAACAATGCTGAAAACTCTTATAAAGAACAGAAAGAGAAGACCATAAAAAGTCTGAAAAGTCTGGAGATCAGAAAAGCACATGCATGGCATTATGATCTTGGTTCTTTCGCTGATTCCTTTGATCGTTTCAACAAAGTGGAAATCAACGGAGAGATGCCTTTGAACAGTCTTTGCTTTGCCGGCAGAGATATGACAACAAGAGATCTGATTACAGATATTCATAATGCTTCCGCCAGTGCGCAAAGTCTGATTGCCATTGAAGCATTTGCGACCGGATCGGGTATTCTGGCCAGTGCTGCTGTATACGAAGGAGCTTCTTTAGCTGCTTCCGGTCTTGGCATAAAAGCCGGAAAGGCGCTGTTCGGCGGCGCGGCATTAGCGGCGGGTTTTGCCGTTGCGGCGTTGATCGCAGCTGCAGGAAGTGAAGGAAAGCTTGAGGAAGCAAGAGAAGTCTATGCAAAAGCAGAAAAAGCTGCACAGGAGTATGACAATGTAACAGCAGGCATGGAAGGTGTGCAGCGGATGGCTGACAATTATAAAGAGTTCATAGAAGCGATGCATGAAAAGTTCAGTCCGTTAGTAAAAGAGATGGAGATCATTGCGGAAGAATATGCTCAGGATTGTGAGGGAAGAATTGATTTCGATCAGCTGACGGAGGTGGAGCAGAAGACACTGCATCTTGCATGGCTGATGGCACAGGTATATTACGCTTCTCTTACTGTTACGATACTGAATGACAGGGGAGAAGTAACAAAAGAAGCAGACACTGTGATTGTGCAGTCACAGCATGAATTCAATGCCCTTAAGATGAAAACAGAGGCACTGGAGAAGGAAAAGAAGAAGATTGATGAAGATCTTAAAGAAACACTGAAGTCTTTGAAGAATGCCACTAAAACAATCGTAAAGCTCAGAACCTCCATGACTTCTTCTGCAGGAAGCTTTGCAGAAAGCAGAATGAAATACTGGCAGGAGAATATGGAACCTTATATGAAAGTCATGGAAAGATTTGAAGACATTGACCTGGATGAATCTCCTTATCCGTATCACTGCGAAGAAGATACCGAAGCAGTCTTTGAAAAGATACAGCAGTGTATTGATGGTTCTGTACAGATGAGCACGGATCAGAGTCTCAGAAAGAATACTGCCGTCATGGCGGAGATTGCGTATTTCGGCGGTACTGATCTCTTTACCGGAAAAAATGCAGAGTTTCATGATCTTTCTCTCTGGCTCAGCAATGCGGAAAATGTGCAGGACATGGATTTCTCGGTCTTTGATCTTTCTATGAAGAAAGCAGAAGATATGCGTCTTGCGGCAGAACGGATCACCGGAAGAGAGAATCTTAAGCAGGCAGAACAGCTTTATCAGGATATGCATTCTTTTCAGCAGTCCGCTGCTCATGCATTGAAAATGCATGAAAGTCTGGAGAGCAGAAGACAGCAGATGAAGAAGAGCATACAGGAACTGAACAAGATGCTGGTACTGTTTACGGAAGAAATGAAGACGATTGTCCTGAAAACAGCGGAAGATGAAAGTACACCGGTGAATTACGCAGATCTTTCTGCTTCTCAAAAGAGAGTGATACAGATGTCAGTCATCATCGCCGAACTTCAGTATCAATTGCTTACTGCACCGATGATCACTGACACCTGCGGGAACAATCACATCAATGAAAGAAATACGGCGGATGAAGTGGAAAAGAAATGGGAGAAGATACGCAAGGAGGCACGTTCTTTTAAAGGAAGTGATGCACGTGTATCGGATATCATATGGCAGACATCGGCGAAGAAGATGATGTATTTTGATCTTGCGGGTATGGCTGCAGTATTTCTTCTTCTTGTGAACAGTTTTAATCTGAAACAGATTGCAGGACTGTGTTATCTGGTACCGGCAGTGATTATGTATCCTGTACCTTTGACAAGAAAGACAGAATCACGTGCAGAACTGAACAAGATACGAACAGTAAAGCTGATCATCGGTATCATTCTGGTTCTGTTAATCAATATATTCTTTAAACTGTGAGGCAGTGTGTATGGGAATGTTTAAAAGATCAAGCAAAGCTAAAACAAGTGAAGAAGACATACTTGAAAGAACCTTTGAAGCAGAAAGCAGGAAAGATGCTTCTTATGCATTAACTGCAGTATCAGAAGGAATCTCAGACTTCTATGATGCATTAAAGGATGGTGCAGACATTTCCGTAACCATGGAGTCTACGGGAACAGATGAACTTTGTGCACGTGTATTAAGAACATATGCAGATCAGGAAATCACGATTACGGAAATGACTGCACTGCTGGCTGAAATCTTCAGTGAATCACCGGTTACATTACAGTTAAGAGAGTCATTCAAAGACAACGGCAGCAAAAATACCGCACTGATCGTACCTCTTACCGTATTTACAGCCTTCAGCATGATCTGCACCTGCAGCAAAGAGATCATCCGGCAGGAGAAGCTGGAAGAAGAAGGACGTCTTCGCATGAAAACCATGTATGAAGAGTCTGCACGCATGATGCATGACAGTACCATAGAACTGGAAAGATTTATCAGCCAAAGTGAACTGAAGCAGAGAAGAATGCTTAACAGTATGATTGCATCATTCAACTATGATGTCATGACAGGTGAAAACTATCAGGAAGCAGTAGATTCGATTGTACGCTTTGCATACCAGGCAGGGATTACACTGCATGATACAACCATGGAGGAGTTCTCGGAGAAGATGAAGAAACAGGAAACCATGGTGCTGGGAATTGGCAAAGACAAATAGAAGAGCTTAGTAAACAAAAAAGTTATTTGAATCTTTGGTATAATTTTCATAATTGGTCAGGAGTAAGTTATATGAGCGTGAATGTAATAGATGAAATGAATAAAGGAATTCAAACGGCGTTTATTAATAATTGTGTTCCTTCTAATTCAGAATTTCGTGGATTAAATTCATCTTTGAACAGCTATATACATATATTGAAAGTGAGATGTAGCTATGGCGAAAACAAGAGAACAAATTAGCTACAATATGCAACGTGTAAAATGCAAAGACTCTGAGATAGAACAATTATTACGAAAAGAATTGTGGCATCGAGGATTTCGTTATCAGAAGAATGTCAAGACAATTATGGGAAAACCCGATATAGTATTTAAAGGTAAAAAGGTAGCGGTTTTTTGTGATAGTGAGTTTTGGCATGGATATGACTGGGAACATAGAAATTTAGAAATCAAATCTCATAGAGAATTCTGGATTCCCAAAATTGAACGAAACATAGAACGTGATCGAGAAGTGACAGTTGCACTGGAAGCTGATGGATGGGTAGTACTTCGATTTTGGGGTAAAGAAATAAAGAAAAATCTCGAGAAATGTGCGGATATTATAGAAGAAGTGTTAAGGAGCAGGTAGTATGGAGTTTTCAAATGGTGATAAGAAAGAATTTGATCTGTGGATTAGTCAGCAGCTTGATAAAAATCATTCATGGGAGGAAATAAAAAACCTTTGCGCCTCGGAAGATCAATTTGACAATGCACTGGAGTTTCTCGTAGATGAACAAATGTGGCCGGATGATTTATCTCATGAGCGCTGGAAAATTTATGTTGACGATTACAAAGAACTTCATCCTTCGGTTGTGTTAAGTAAGATCTGGATTCTGAAATGAAGGAAATCGCCAAAGTTTATAAAGGCAGAGATTCTCTGAAAAATGAGGAAAATTATACACGATATCATGAATGTGCTGAAGAACTTCTTGAAATACTGACTGAAGATATACCATGCCTTCTTAAAGAAGAAAAGTTTTTCAAAAAGGTCTTTTATAAAAAAAGTAGTTGATTGGTATCGAAAGATTACGAATTTTATATTTAATGATCATTTTCAAGAATATTTGGGAGATTTATGGCAATGAAAAATACATCCGAAAAAGTGCAGGCCAATTTGAGTAACTATACAAAACAAAAAAAACGTGTCTTTGAACTGTCGGCGAAGGAACGTGGAGAAAAGAACAGTCTGAATAAAGAAGCCCGTTCTTTGTCAGAGAATATTGAGGCTTTTAAAACTGTTATTGAACGTGATGAAACTGAAATCGATGGATACAGAAATACTTTGGAAAGAGACCGCAAGGAACTGGAGGAAGTGAAAGCACATATCAGTGTATTTGTGCTGGAACCTCAGAACTTAAAGGATGAGATCAATGAAATGCGTAAAGAACTTTCTGCGATTAAGGAAGATGAAGATGTCCGTACAGGCAAAATGGCTGAGGAACAACAGGCTTTGCAGGAAGAACTGAATAATACAAATGCCTTTGGTCTTCCCGAACAAAAAGGATATGAAGCAGAAATTGACCGCTTGAAAGTAGAAATGGAAGGTTATAAGTTCTTTGAATTTAAGAAGAAGAATGTCGTGAAGGAAGAAATTGACCGCTTGAAGAAGGAACTGGACCTTGTCGTTGTTACCAGGCTTGAAAAGAGAAAACAGCTTAGTGAAAAGATTGATCTTATTACAACACAGCTGGAAGATATCCATGCATCTGTTCAGAAGAAAGTTACTGTTCTTGAACTGGAACTGACACATAAGAATGATGAACTGGAAGCATTCAGAAATAAAAGACTTCCGGAATACAGAAGACTTCTTGAACGAAGAGAAGCACTTCTCAGCAGCATAGAGGAATCAACAGGTGTTATTGATATGCTGGAAACCAAAATGGATGCAGAATATAAAGAATACGTGCTGATGCGTAATAAGATCTCTGCACTCAGGATGCAGGCAGATCAGTATTCTTATATATCAGGTACAAAAAAGAAATTAAGTGTGAATGCAAAAATATATACATCATTTGGCAGATTTGCAATGAATGATCAAGGTCCTTTGAAATGGCGGGTACTTGCTGTTGAAGATGATACCGCACTGGTGATTTGTGAGAACCTGCTTGGCTATTCAATTTTCAATCCTGATACAAAGAATATAACGTGGAGTGAAAGCAAGCTTTGCAGATGGCTGAATACTGTTTTCCTGATGAATACGTTCACTGAAGAAGAAAGAGAAATGATCCTTCAGGTAACGAATGTCACGAAAGGTACAACCGGCATTGAATCCTTAGATATGAGAAGATCAACGCTCAACTATTACAATGAGAGTGAGGATCGTATTTTCCTTCTCAGTTACGATGAAGCGAAAAAGTACTTCTTATGTGATGAAGACAGAATTGCAGAATTCTCTACAGGAAAAGCAAGCTGGTGGTGGCTGCGCACACCGGGAGAATATCAAAATAAAGCCATGTTCGTTGATTCTTTCGGAAATATAAATGAGAATGGTCTTGCTGGTTCGGAAAACGGATTATGTGCGATCAGACCAGCAATGTGGATCAGAATGGAACTTGCAGAATTCGAATAAACCATAAGAATGAATCTGCTGCAAAGACAGTCAGAACGTGTTGTTCCGAACTGTCTTTTTTATACATTCTTGATAATCTTTACCTGTCCAAAAATTTGATCAGGTGTTTATAATGTTTGTAAAGATGCATACTGCATCAGGAGGACATTACAATGAAATTCGAACATGTGCTTTCCCCGATTACAATCGGATCAATGGAAGTGAAGAACCGTTTCATGGTTGCTGCTATGGGTACCGGTCATGGTTCTCTTTCAGGTTTTACTGACAGACAATGGCCTGCTTATTATGAAAAAAGAGCAGAAGGCGGATTCGGTCTGATTACGATTGAATCCAGTGCTGTAAACAAGAACGGTCTGAATTCCAATACACAGCCCGGTCTGTGGGATGATGCGTTCATTCCTCAGTTTGCTGAAGCAGCTGAACGCTGCCATAAGTACGGTGCAAAAGTCTCTGTACAGATTAATGATTCCGGCAGACAGAACAATCCTCTTCTGACCGACGGAGCACCAGTATCAGGCCCCAGCCCGATCGCCTGTCCGGTATTCACTGTCGTTCCTCACGAAA
>R19__coassemble_36_pt1 | contig 85270 bp, 78 predicted proteins | sample R19__metabat2_low_PE_032 | metagenome-assembled genome bin R19 | reverse complement strand
CCGGTTCAGACAAAGAGGAGCAACCCTCTTTTTTCTTTTCCCTCCCCCTTCAGCAAGACTTATGAACGTTAAAGTTGAAATATGAACAGCAAAGGATAGAATATTATAAGTTTGGAGGTGTCTTATGAAATTATTCGCCAGTGACTTTGACAATACACTTCATTTCAATGACGGTGTTAACGGCTATTATAAAGATTATGATATCGAGGCCGTTAATATGTTTAGAAATGCAGGCAACTTTTTCGGATTGTGTACAGGCAGGCCGGGAAATGGTTTCGGGACCGACCTGGATCAGGCACCTGAAATGGATTTTATGATTGTTTCTACCGGCTCTTTAATTCGTGATTGTAACGGAAATACTCTATATGAAGCAAGAATACCCTGCAAGGATATTGAGGAACTTGACTCTCTTACTGGTGAGGAAGGGGATTTGTATATTCACGCGAACGGTGATGTTTATACACTTCGGTGCCGTCGTTCTCAGTATCCTCAGCAGACAGTTGTACAGCTTGTCTCCGATATTGCAGACCTTCATATTACCGGTGTATCAATACATACTCCTTCACTTGAAAATGCTTCGTCTTTAACGGAACGATTAAACAAGTCATTCAAATCCGAATTGATTGCTTTTCAGAATCAGAACTGGCTCGATGTTATTAAAAAAGGCAACTCGAAAGGAATTGCTGCGCTGAAGGCCGGGGAAATATTCAATGCCGATCTGGTTGCAGGTATTGGTGATTCATTTAACGATATTGAACTGATTCGAAAAGCAGATGTTTCCTTTACGTTTCCATATGCTCCGGATGCTCTGAAATGTGAGGCTGATTACATTGTTGATAGCGTTGCTGAAGCAATCGATATACTTATGAAAATGTAACTGTATAATGAGGTGTATATGAAAGAATTAACTATCAGAACTGCATCTATGGAGGAGACTCACAGATTTGGTGAGAAACTCGGTCAGGAAGTTCGTGAGAATATGGTGTTTCTTCTTGATGGAGACCTTGGTGCGGGAAAAACAACTTTGACACAGGGAATCGCCAGAGGTCTTGGTATCAAAAGAAATGTAACAAGTCCAACGTTTACAATCCAGAAGATCTATCACGGCGGAAGAATGGAACTGTATCATATAGACGCATATCGTCTTGAAGGTATTTCCCAGGATCTTGGGTTTGATGAATTTTTATATGATGATGGCCTGACCGTGATTGAGTGGTCACAATTTGTTTCGGAATTGATTCCTGAAGAAAGACTGATGATTTCCATTCATTTGCTGGAAAACGGCGATCGTGAATTTGTCTGCACTGCTTACGGTGCAGAGTATGAAGAATTACTGGAGGCTGTTAAATGATTACTTTATGTATGGATACCAGTCATATCATGCTTGCCCTTGGATTGATTGAAGATGATCATGTCGCGGCAAGTGTTCAGAAAGAATGCTGGAAACGTCAGTCAGAAGAAATTTTTCCCTGCTTGATTGAAATGATGAACCAGACCGGTCATAAGCCTGATGATATTGATCAGATTGTGATCAGTGAAGGCCCGGGAAGTTACACAGGTGTAAGAATTGCCATGACGGTAGCGAAAGTATTCTGTGCTATGAAAGAAGTACCCCTGTATACGATCGGAACCTTGAATCTTTATGCAGGCCTGAATAACTGCAGAGTTGCAATTGATGCTCGCGGCAAACGTGTTTATACATGTGCTTTCCGCGATGGTGAAGCGGTTGAAGAACAGCGTGCAGAATACTGTGAAGTACTGAAAGCTTCAATGACTGATGAACTCATTATTGGTGACGGACATCTTGTGGGAGCTGAAGATCGTTATCCTGATATTATCCAGAATTTCCTTCTCCTGAAGAAATTCTGGAAGAAAGCAGAGAATGTGCATCTGGTCGTTCCTGAATATCTGAAATCCGCAGATGCGTATTTTGTAAAGAAATGATCAGAAGAATGACAGAAGCCGATCTTCCGGCAGTGCTTGAACTTGAAAACAAGCTGTTTCCCGCCAGTCCGTGGCCGGAACGTCAGTTTCTTTATGAACTGAACGGCAATCCGTATGCAGCGATTTATCTGATTGAACAGGATTCCGTAATTGCAGGTTATGTTGATCTGTGGATTATGTTTGAACAGGCGGAAATTGCTGATATTGGTGTAGCTGCAGAGTATCAGAACAAAGGATTAGGATCCCGCCTGATGAAATATGTGATTAACGAAGCAATTAAAGCCGGGTGCGAAAATCTGACTCTTGAAGTCAGGGTTTCAAATGCTCCCGCGATTGCTCTTTACGAGAAGTACGGGTTTATAAATGTTGCAGTTCGCAAGCATTATTATGAGAATGGCGAGAATGCCAATCTTATGCTGAAACCCCTTGGAGGTCTTGAATATGACGATGATATTGGCGATTGAATCAAGCTGCGATGAAACTGCTTGCTCAATTGTAAAAGATGGAAATGAAATACTTTCCAATATAGTTTCCAGTCAGATTAATGTTCATACATTATATGGCGGAGTAGTGCCGGAAGTAGCATCTCGTATCCATGTTGAAAATATTTCTACTGTCGTTACGGAAGCAGTACGAGAAGCAGGAATCACAATGGATGATGTCGATGCTGTAGCTTTTACGCAAGGTCCCGGATTAATCGGTTCACTGCATGTAGGTGTGCAGGCAGCTAAAACAATTGCATGGGCATATAACAAACCAATGCTTCCTGTTAATCATATGACAGGACATATCTATGCAAATCGTTTTGCTATTGATCATGATTTGAAATTCCCGCTGCTGTCGCTGGTCATTTCCGGTGGTCATACTCAGCTGATCTGGATGAAAGATGAATGGAGTTTTGAAGAAATCGGAACTACGCAGGATGATGCGATTGGCGAAGCTTACGATAAAGTTTCAAGGATTCTGGGCACCGGCTATCCGGGCGGACCGGTGATCGACAAGCTCGCTAAAGAAGGAAAACCGCATTACACACTTCCCACACCTAAGGTAGAAGGCAAATACGATTTCTCTCTTTCCGGTCTGAAAACTGCAACAATGCAGATGATTGCCCGCGAAGAGCGTAAAGGAAATGAAATTATAAAAGCAGATGTTGCATATGCATTCCAGGAAACAGCATTGAATATGATCGTTTCCAAGACAATCAAGGCTGTAGAAGATTATCATCCTGCAATGCTGGTCCTTGCCGGCGGTGTTGCTGCAAATTCCAGACTGCGCGTGATGATGAAAGAGAAAATGGAAAGTTATCCTGATACTGAACTGGTTATTCCGCCGATGAAATGCTGTACTGATAATGCAGCAATGATCGGAGCGGCAGGATATATTGCCTGGAAACATAAAGAATTCGGTACATTTGATGTATCTGCTGATCCCGGTTTAATGATGCCGGGCGAAGAATGCTGATAAAATTTCATTAAATCAAAAAATAAAAAGCAATAAAATTTCACAAAGTTCTAAACATGTGATATGATCAATCTCGGCGATGAATATGAATGAGAAAAAGGTTCCGAAAGCAACATTACAAAGATATCCTGTTTATCTGAAAGCACTCAGAAAGCTGAAAAAAGAAGGCATTGAAAGAATTATGTCCCAGCAGCTGGCTGACTATGTAGGTATTCGCTCAACTACGATCAGACGCGACTTCAGTTTCCTGGGAAATCTTGGAAAGCAGGGATATGGTTATGATATTGAACAGCTGATTACAAAGTTCTCTCAGGAACTTGGTGTTGATTTTGCTGAAAAGATTATTTTGGTAGGGGCAGGTAATCTTGGCAAGGCATTATTGAACTATAATCACTGGAATCATGTTGTTGGTGAAATCGTATGTGCATTTGATTTATTTCCGGAGAACGTATCCGGCACTTCGGTACCGGTATATGATCTGAAAGATCTGGAAAGCAAAATGCCTGAAGGATGCAGAATTGCCATTCTTTGTATCACAAAGAATGTGCAGAGTACTGTTGATCTGCTGATTGCTAACGGGATTAAAGGAATTGTAAGTTTTACAACCGAACATTTCTCATACCCTGCGGAAGTTTCGGTACGACAGATTGATATTGTTTCAAGTATTCAGGAACTTGTATTTGAAACAAATAACGAAGCATAGTTTTAATATTGAAGGAGAATAGAATCATGCCGACAGAAATGAGTGTTCGTGAGCTTTATCAGCTTACAAGAGAAGGCACAGAAATCGAAAAAGATCAGCTGGATCTTGTCCAGCTTGCAGGATGGGTACGCACAAACCGTTCCGGAAAGTCTGTTTCATTTATCGCTTTGAATGATGGTACATATTTCCAGAATGCACAGATCGTATATTCAGCGGATTCACTTGCAAATTACGCAGAAGTAACGAAGTATCTGACCGGTACAGCAATTTCCATTATTGGCAAGCTTGTACTGACACCGGAACTGAAGCAGCCTTTTGAAATTCAGGCTACTGTGATTACCCTTGAAGGAGCTTGTGATAATACATACCCTCTTCAGAAAAAGAGACATTCCTTTGAATATCTGCGCGAAATCGGTCATCTGCGTCCGCGTACAAATACATTCTCAGCAGTTTTCAGAGTAAGAAGTGCTCTTGCATATGCGATTCACCAGTTCTTCCAGGAACAGGGATTTGTATATGTTCATACACCGCTGATCACCGGAAATGATGCTGAGGGTGCAGGTGAGACATTTACTGTTACAACAAGAAGTGATGATAAGTATGAGGAAGATTTCTTCGGCAAGCACGCAAGCCTGACCGTTTCCGGTCAGCTGCAGGGTGAAGCATTTGCGCTCGCATTCCGTGATATCTATACATTCGGCCCTACATTCCGCGCCGAAAATTCAAATACAACAACTCATCTTGCTGAATTCTGGATGATTGAACCGGAAATGGCATTTGCAGATCTGTCTTATGACATGGATGTTATTGAAGATATGGTTAGGTACTGCATTGACTATGTACTGGAAACATGTCCTGAAGATATGAAGTTCTTCAATGAACGTATTGATAAAACACTTCTTGAGCGTCTTGAAAAACTGAAAAATGCTGAATTCAGACGTATGACATATACGGAAGCAATTGATATTCTGTCCAAAGTGTCTGATCAGTTTGAAAACAAGAACATTTACTGGGGCATGGATCTGAACACAGAACATGAACGCTACCTTTGTGAAAAGGTTGTAGAAGGTCCGGTATTCCTTACGGATTATCCTGCTGAAATCAAGGCGTTCTACATGCGTCTCAACGATGACGGAAAGACAGTAGCAGCATGTGATCTGCTTGTCCCCGGTGTAGGTGAACTTGTAGGTGGAAGCCAGAGAGAAGAACGCCTCGATGTTCTCGAGAAGAAGATGGATGATATCGGAATGTCAAAAGACGGTCTGCAGTGGTATCTTGATCTTCGCAGATACGGCGGATGCCAGCATGCAGGTTTCGGTCTCGGATTTGAAAGACTTGTTATGTATGTGACAGGTATGGAAAATATCAGAGACGTAATTCCGTTCGCAAGAACACCAAGAAATCTGATGTTCTGATCAAATTTAAACAAAAACTGCTGCGGGAATGGGATGATTCATATCCTGTTCCCGTTTTCAATGACAGGAGGTAGCTGAATGCTTTATTCAATCAGTAAAGCTTCAAAATATTATGGTGCAGAAACTGTATTTGAAGATCTGAATTTTGAAATCAGAGGTACTGAAAAAATAGCAATCGTAGGAAGAAACGGCTGCGGCAAGACAACATTTCTGAGATGCATGTGCGGTGAAGAACAATTTGATTCTTCCAATGTATCGATGCAGAGCGGTGCGGTGATCGGCTATCTTGCACAGAAAGTACTTGAACATGATGAGTGGACTGTTGAGCAGGAACTCCGGACGGTATACAAAAAAGTTTTTGAACTGCAGGATCGTATGCATGAACTGGAAAACCAGATGCTTGAGGATGTCAGCGAAAAGGTTCTGAATCAGTATGCAGAAATTCAGGAACAGTTTGAAGCCCTGAACGGATATAACTGGGAGTCAGAGATGAAAACTGTATTTACCCGTTTCGGTTTTTCAACAGATGATCTTTCAAGGCCGATCGGAGAATTTTCCGGCGGACAGAAAACACGCATTGCATTTGTTCGTCTGCTTTTGTCAAAACCGGATATTCTGCTGCTTGATGAGCCTACAAACCATCTTGATCTTGATGCAATTGAGTGGCTTGAAGGATATGTAAAGAATTATCCCAAAGCCGTTGTTATTGTTTCGCATGACCGTATGTTCCTTGATCATACAGCGGATGTTGTATACAACATGGAATTCGGAAAGATGAAAAGGTACCCGGGTAATTATTCAAATTTTGTGATTCAGAGACAGAACGACCTTGAACGTCAGCAGTCTGCTTACGAGAGACAGCAGAAGGATATTCAGCGTCTGGAAACATTGATTGAAAAATTCAGATACAAAAAGAACAAAGCAGCTTTTGCCCAGTCCAAGATCAAATATCTTGACCGTATGGAAAGAATTGAAGTAGATTCAGCCGATACAAAGACATTTCATGCGAAGTTCACCCCTGCTGTCAAAGGCGGAGATCGTGTACTGGAGGTTGAAAATCTTAAAATCGGTTATGACCATGTTCTGACTGAAGTATCAATGAAGATGCGCAGAGGTGACCGTATTGCTATTATCGGACCTAACGGGACAGGAAAATCCACATTTGTAAAGACATTGATGGAACTGATTCCTTCCCTGGGTGGTACTTATCTTTTCGGCCATCAGATTGAATGCGGTTATTTTGATCAGCAGCTGGCCCAGTTCTCTACAGGAAAAACGGTTCTTGAAGAACTATGGGACGAATATCCTGATCTGGACAGGACTGCCATACGTTCTGTACTGGGACAGTTTCTTTTCTCAGCAGATGATGTCTTTAAAACTGTTGATGTACTTTCCGGTGGTGAGAAAGTCCGCTTATCCTTTGCAAAACTTCTTCTGAAGCATTCCAATCTGCTGATTCTTGATGAACCTACAAATCATCTTGATATCCCCGGAAAAGAAGCTTTGGAAGAGTCATTAAAAGGATTTACAGGAACTATCCTGTTCGTATCACATGACCGCTATTTTGTCGAGCAGCTTGCGACAGGTCTGCTCCGTTTTGAAAATGGAACAGCCAAATTCTATGATCAGACATATGATGAATATATCGATGCTAGAAACGCTGCAGCAGAGGTGGAAACAGTAAAAGCAAAAGCAGATACTGACGCATTGTCTGAAAGCACAAGAAGACAGCTTTCTCCTGAAGCAATCAGACGTGAAATTGCACGCGTTGAAAAAGAAATCACACGCATGGAGAATCTGCTGGAAGAAAAACGGGAACTTCGCTTTGAACCTGAATACTATCAGGATTATCAGAAGATGAATGCACTTGATCTTGAAATTGACGATATTCATAATACACTTGCTCATCTTTATGATCACTGGGAAGAACTTTCTGAAAACGAATAAATGAAGGAGACAGAAGAATTATGTCTAATTGCATCGTAGCACAGTCCGGAGGCCCGACATCAGTGATCAATGCAACTGTTGCCGGGATAGTAAAAGCAAATCAGCTGAATCCTGTTTATGAACATGTATTTGGCGGAATTAATGGTATCGAAGGAATTCTTCGTGAACGATTTGTTGATCTTACAGAAATGACAGAAGAAGAAAATCTGCTTCTCAGACAGACTCCCTCATCTGCTTTAGGATCCTGCAGATATAAGCTGAAACGCGATAATATCGCTGATTTCGAAAAGATTATATCCGTCATGGACAAGTATGATATTGAAACGCTTTTCTACACAGGCGGAAATGACTCGATGGATACTGTTGCAGCCCTTTCTGCATATGCAAAGGAGAACAATATTGCAAATCACCGCTTTGTCGGATGTCCTAAAACAATTGACAATGATCTGGTAGTTACTGATCACTGTCCCGGTTTTGGTTCTGCTGCGAAATTTATTGCAACTACTGCATTACAATGCTGGTATGATCTGACTGTTTATCCTTCATCAAGAAAAGAAGTATTCATTCTGGAGACTATGGGACGTGATGCAGGCTGGCTGGCAGCATCCGCATGTCTTTCCGGTATTGTAGATATTCTGATTGTTCCCGAAGTACCTTTTGACAAAGAACTTTTCCTTGAACGTGTCGGAAGAATGATTGCTGAAAAATCCAAGTGTTTTGTTGTTGTATCAGAAGGTGCACGCTTTGCGGACGGCACATACATCGCAGCAGGAGAAGCTAAAAATGATCTGTTCGGTCACGCTGTCCTCGGAGGAGCAGGAAAAGCACTGGAACAGATGATTCTGGAGAATGGAGCAGCACCCAGGTGCAAAGTACAGGATCTCTCTACTGCACAAAGATGTCACGCTACTGAACAGTCACTTGTGGATGTTACAGAATCATTCCGCCTTGGCATGTCAGCGCATATGCATACTGCAGACCCTTCCTTTACAGGCAAGATGATCGGAATCCGCCGCAGATCAGACCGTGAGTATGATGCAGAGTATTTTGCCGTAGATGCGGATCAGGTCGCAAATTACGTTAAGAATTTTCCTGTTGAATGGCTGCTGCCGCGTTATAAGGGAATTACAGAAGAAGCTTTTGATTACATGAAACCTTTGATTCAGGGAACACCGGCATTGATTATGAAGGATGGTCTTCCTGCATATGTTACACCTTACTATCTGAGAGAAAGAAAATAAAAAACAGCCCGTTATTCATTAGAGTAACGGGCTTTAAGCATGGCGGAGAAGGAGGGGTTCGAACCCTCGCACGCTTTCACGTCTGCCGGTTTTCGAAACCGGTCCCTTCAGCCTCTTGGGTACTTCTCCAAAGCATTTTAGATTATAGCATGCGTTTTCACGCAATTCAGCAGAAAGTTGATTTATGATCTGCGAGAACCGGTTAACAATAATAAACTCTTTTGCATGACAATGATGAAGTATACAATAATATGTACTGTGAAAAGAGGTAAGATCATCATGAATGAAATTGAAAGAATCATGGCTTTATCAGATGCTTTCGGTCCTTCAGGTTTTGAAGATGAAGTAGCAGAGCTGATCAAAAGTGAACTCCCTGAATATGAGACAGTAACAGATCATATGACAAATGTCAGACTTGAAAAGGAGCATAACTCATCAAAGCCGCGCGTCATGCTGGATGCGCACATGGATGAAGTAGGGGCTGTGGTGCAGGCGGTAAAGCCGAACGGCATGGTCCGTTTTCTTCCTGTTGGAGGATGGCAGAAATCATCGTTTCCTTCCAGCTCGTTTAATATTCTCGGCAAAGACGGAAAACTGCATACAGCTGTAGTTGCAGTGAAGCCGCCGCACTTCATGTCTGCTTCCGAAAGGGCAGCGGGTACTCAGAGTCTGGATATTTCAACAATGATTATGGACCCCGGGACAATTTCAAAAGAAGAAACAGAAAATCTTGGAATCGGCATCGGCTGTCCGGCAGCACCCGATATTAAATGCCGTTACGATGAAAGCAGAGGCCTTTTTTACGGCAAGGCCTTTGATGACCGTATCGGTGCGGCTGCTGAGATTGAAGTTCTGAAAGAACTTGCCGGTGAAGAACTTCCCTGCAATCTGACGGCTTCATTCTCTGTACAGGAAGAAGTTGGCGAACGCGGGGTAAAAGTAAATGCACGTGCTTTACAGCCGGATCTTATGATTGCATTCGAAGGCTGTCCTGCAGATGATACTTTCTCTGAAGACTATATGATTCAGGCGGCTTTGAAAAAAGGTCCCATGCTGAGACATCTGGATGTTTCGATGATTACAAACTGGAAGTTCCAGAAAATGGCTCTCGATATTGCTTATGAATGCGGTATTCCTGTACAGGAGTCTGTACGCTCGGGCGGCGGAACAAACGGAGCAGCTGTCTATCATGACATGGGAGTCCCTGCAATCGTGATCGGTATTCCCGTCCGCTATATTCATTCTTCGAACTGCTGGTTTGCTCTGGAAGACTATAAAAACGCTGTCAGACTGGCAGTTGAAATCTGCAGAAGAGTTACACCGGAAACGTTAAAACAGCTCTGAGAAGAGCTTTAAATAAACAAAAACTCGTTTATTTAAACTATTAGAGTGCTTTAACTGCATTGCTATGAAAAAAGTTCAATGTTACAATATCTCTGTTTAATGGAGGCTCGGATTATATGGCATTTGAGAAACTCAAAAATTTTATTGCCCCTGTAGATGAAGAAGACGAAGGGGAAGAACTTCAGTACGAAGAAGAGGAAGTTGAAGAAGTAACACCGGCTGCTACTTCTGCATATGAAAAGAAGAAGTCAAGCAGTGTTGCGAATGTTTCCGGCAGCGCACAGATGGTTCTGTTTGAACCTCGCTCTTTTGAGGAGTCCGAGGAAATCGGACGTCATCTGAAGCAGAGAAGAGCTTGTGTAGTCAATCTGCACAGACTTCCCAGAGAATATCAGCAGCGTTCGATTGATTTCCTGACAGGTGTAGTATTTGCACTCGACGGAACAATCCAGAAGATCGGTCATAATGTAATTCTCTGTGCACCGAAAAATGTAGGTGTTGACGGAACAATTACAATGGACAGCGAAGAGGAGTAATCGTACGTCATACGATGCGCTTGCTGCACATTTAAATGATCTGAAAGAAAAAAGCGAGACATGGTATACCACCATGTCTTCTTCTTTTTTGAATGAGGAGGAAATATCTGCAATGCAGAAGATTTATCCTCCTTCATCATTGATTCGCTACGATGGCGGCTATCCGGGTGCACGCAAGCAGAAAGTCTTTTTTCTTGCGGATGAAGAGAACTTTGAAAATGACATTGTCTGTCTGCGGGCAAAAGTCGATCAAAGGTTCCGCAAGATCAGCCATCGAGATGTTCTGGGAGCGCTGATGCATCTTCAGATTGAGCGCAGCAGCTTCGGCGATTTCTGGATCGATGAAAAATATATCTATCTTTATACTTCTGAAACCATGAGTCCTTTTCTTCAGAGCAGTCTGACCAGAATCAATCAGCTTACCGTCTCTTTTGAAGAAACAGATGACAGACCGGTGCAGGTATTTAAAACAAAAACATTCACCGCCGTGATCGCCAGCGAACGGGCTGATGCTGTTGTAGCAGGGCTGGTTCACTGCTCAAGAAAAGAAGCAAAAGAAATGATTGCACAAGGTTTGGTTCAGGTTAATCATGCATTGCTTGATCACCCCGATAAATTGTGCAATAATAACGATACGATTTCGATCAGAGGTGCGGGACGTTTTGTTTTCGTGCGGACTCTCAGGAGTACAAAGAGTGATCGGATCGCAGCTGAGTTCATGCAGTATATATGATTCAGTTAAATAAAAAAAGCTGTGCTGATTGAGGACGTGCCTTAAGAACGGAAGTAAAGAGAGCCTGTTGGATGGTGAAAAACAGGACGGAAAGTCTTACAGGACATCACCGCATGAGCAGCCGCACACACTGCGTTACAGTGTATTCAGAGGGCATGCTTTTCAGCATGAACTAAGGTGGTACCGCGTACAACAGCGTCCTTAGATCAAGGGCGCTTTTTATTTGTTTAATGAGGAGAAAAGAACATGGATTACAAAGAAACTCTGCACATGCCGAATACGGAATTCGAGATGCGAGGCAATCTGTCCAAGAAGGAACCCGGCATCCTTCAGAAGTGGGAAGAAAATAACCACTATCAGAACATTCTGGCACATCATAAGGGAGAAAAAGCATATATTCTGCATGATGGTCCCCCTTACGCCAACGGAAACCTGCATGCAGGTACCGCAATGAACCGCTCAATCAAGGATTTTATCGTTCGTACGCATGCTATGGCCGGCTATTACACACCATTCTTCCCCGGATGGGATACACATGGTCTCCCTACGGAAAATGCGATTCAGAAGCTCGGCGTTGACAGAAAAAAGATTTCAGCAGCTGAATTCCGCCGCAAATGCGATGAGTTCGTACATACGCAGATTGCACAGCAGATGGCTACCGAAAAGAGACTTGGCCAGATCGCTGATTATGATCATCCTTATATCACACTGCAGAAGGAATTTGAAAAGCGCCAGATCCAGAACTTTGAAAAGATGGCTCTTGACGGACTGATCTTCCAGGGTCTGAAGCCTGTATACTGGTCACCATTTAATGAAACAGCAGTAGCTGATTCCGAAATCGTATACCGTGATGTAAAAGATGCAACAATCTATCTTGCATTCCAGATCGCTGACGGCAAGGGTATTCTTGATTCTGATGATTACTTTGTAATCTGGACAACAACTCCCTGGACGATTCCTGCCAACCAGACAGTATCTATGAATGAAGCATTTGATTATGCTGAAGTTCAGACAGAGAAGGGCAAGCTGATTATGCTCGCTTCATTCGTTGACAAGCTGCTTGCAAAATTCAAGCTTGAAAACCAGGGTGTTCTCAGAACATTCAAGGGAAAAGAACTGGAAGGAATTACTTACAAGCATGTTGTTCATGGTACAGAATGCCCTGTTCTGCTCGGCAATCATGTAACCGATGAAGATGGTACTGGTATTGTACATACTGCCGGCGGTCATGGTATGGATGACTTCCTTGTATGTGCAAAATATGGCATCAAGGCAATTAATACTCTGGATTCTCAGGGCAGAATGAATGAGTTTGCAGGCAAATATGAAGGAATGTTCTTTGAGGACTGCTCAAAGGCAATTATTAATGACATGGCTGAACAGGGAGCTCTGCTTGCTGTTGAGAATATCACTCACTCTTATCCGCATGATGACAGACTGAAGAAGAAAGTAGTATTCCGTGCTGTAAAGCAGTGGTTCTGCTCTATTGACAAGGTAAGAGCACAGGTTCTTGATCAGATTGACAACAATGTAAAATGGCATAATGAATGGGGTCAGATCCGCATGCATAATATGATCGCCGACCGTGGTGACTGGTGCATTTCCAGACAGAGACTCTGGGGCGTTCCGATTCCGATCTTCTATGCAGAAGACAATACTCCTATTATTGAAAAGGAAGTATTCGATCATGTCGCTGATCTTGTAGGCGAATATGGTTCAAACGTATGGTTTGAAAGAGAAGCAAAGGATCTGCTGCCTGAAGGCTATACAAATGAAAAGTCTCCGAACGGAATATTCCGCAAGGAAACAGATATTATGGATGTATGGTTTGATTCAGGTTCCTCCTGGAGAGAACTGGAAGCCAGAGGTTACGATTATCCTTGTGATCTTTACTTTGAAGGTTCTGATCAGTACAGAGGATGGTTCAACTCTTCCATGATTATTGCAACAGCTGTTACAGGAAGGGCACCTTACAAAGAAGTTCTTTCTCACGGTTATGTAGTAGATTCCAAGGGTGAAAAGATGTCCAAGTCTGTCGGTAACGTTGTTAACCCGATGGATATCATCAACAAGAATGGTGCAGATGTATTCAGACTTTGGGCAATGTCCTCCGATTTCAAAGAAGACCTCAAGCTTGGCCCTGCAAATATCAAGCAGGTTTCCGATCAGTACAGAAAGATCAGAAATACATTCCGTTTCCTGTTAGGCAACGTCAATCCTGAAGATTTTGATTCTAAGAAGGATATGGTTCCTTATGAGAATCTGGAGGCTGCTGACAAGTATATTCTTGTTAAGCTGAATGATGTTGTTAAGGAATATACAGAAGCAGTTCTGGATTACAACTACCTTGCAGCAAACAAGATTCTGATGAATTTCATGGTTAATGAACTTTCGTCTTACTATTGTGACTTTACAAAGGATATTCTGTACTGCTCTGCAAAGACTGATTTCAGAAGAAGACAGGTTCAGTCAGTATACTGGAAGTGTCTGGATGCTCTGGTAAGAATGTGGGCTCCGTTCCTTGTATATACAACTGAAGAAGTATGGTCTTTCTTCGGTAATGACGAAGCTGAATCCGTACATTATCTGCATTATCCTCAGGTTCAGGAATACGCTGACGCTGACGAAGTGAAGGCAATGTTCGAAAAACTGCTGGATGTACGTACAAATGTAATGAAGGCTCTTGAAGAGACAAGAAACAGCAAACTCATCGGTACTGCACAGGAAGCTGAAGTTGATCTGACAGTAACATCTGAGGAAGCTGAACTGATTTCCAAGGGTCTTGGTGATGCAGTTGCTCAGTGGATGATTGTTTCACGTGCTGTTGTTGAAACAGGCGCTGAACGTTCCGTAAAGGTTGTAAAAGCTTCCGGTACAAAATGCCCGCGCTGCTGGAATTACAGTGAAGAAACAGATGAAAACGGTCTGTGCCCCCGCTGTGCAGCAGCTGTCGCAAAGGACGCTGAATAACAAACAAAAAGAGTTCCGGTTTAAAGGAACTCTTTTTCTTGCCTGAGTAAAAGCCGGCAGCGGCCGGCTTTAATACTTAAAGATTGATTTTTTTAAACTGTTCCCAGGGAAGGAAGTTCTTTCCGAAGTGACCGTAATTAGTAGTCTGTCTGTAAATCGGACGGCGCAGATCGAGTTCTTCGATGATATTGGATACAGAAAAATCAAAGTTCTTCATAACGATTTCACCCAGTTCACTGTCGCTGTATGAAGAAGTACCGAATGACTGCACATTTACAGAAAGAGGCTTCGGTTCACCGATTGCATAAGACAACTGAAGCTGGCATTTATGTGCAAGCTTGTTTGCAACAATATTTCTGCATACATAGCGAGCATAATATGCTGCAGAGCGGTCTACTTTTGTAGGATCTTTGGAAGAAAAGCATCCTCCGCCGATGGGGGCATAGCCGCCATAGGAATCAACAACAATCTTTCTGCCTGTTGTACCGGAGTCACCCCAGCTTCCTCCGACAATGAATGAACCGGAAGGATTGATCAGATAACGTGTGTTTTCATCTGTTAAAGAGGGATCTGCTACAGCTTTAATTACTTTGTTCATGATGATCTCTTTCAGCTCTTCCTGTGTAACATCAGCAGTATGCTGTGTCGAAACAAGGATAGTGTCAATGCGGGTCATCTTACCATCTTCGTACTCAACTGTAACCTGTGTTTTTCCGTCAGGTCTCAGACATGCGGTTTCTCTTCTGACTTCCTCCAGCTTTGCGGCAAGCTTGTGTGCTTCGTTAATTGCAAAAGGCATCAGTTCTTCCGTTTCATCGGAAGCATAACCGAACATGATTCCCTGATCACCTGCGCTGATTTCCTGATGTGCAACTGCATTATTGATTTCAGAAGACTGCCTGCTGACTTTAACGAGAACATGATACTCTTCCTCATAACCGATCTGTTTCAGCACATTCAGTGCAATATTCTCATAATCAATTTCAGCATCGGTACCTGCTTCGCCATAAACAAGAATCAGATCATCTTTAATTGTCGCTTCAACAGCCATATGTGCAAAAGGATCCTGGCGAAGTGCTTCATCCAGGATGGAGTCTGCAATCAGATCACAGACTTTGTCGGGATGCCCGCTGGTAACGGACTCAGATGTAAAATACATTTTAGACATAATAAAAAACTCCTCTCTATGTCGGTCTTTTTAACGAACTGGAGAAAGAGCCTGGGCTTTTACTCTTTCTTTATCGCTGTCAGCTGTACCACCTTACATACTGCGGCATGCAGGTTGGTATGAGGTCACAGAGCTGACCCTCTCACTCATTCTTGATAAAAGACGGTAATATATTGCCATAACGAAACCTAACAGTCAATGATTATGCATAACAAGTAGTGGATACTGCTGTACTGTATTTGATATACAGTTAAACGGGAATATCTATATTCCGTTTTATGGAATCTGCTATAATATTATGGTCGAGGTATGAAATGAACTTCTTTAAAAACTTGAAACAGCAGGTTCAGGACGGGATTCAGGTATATACCATATCCGGAATGCTGTGCATTCTCTTCTTTGAACTGATTACGCATATATCTACTTTTGCCTGGATGTTTGAAAAACTCAGCGTGGCGCTTGCACCATTTATTTACGGTCTTATTTTTGCATTTCTTCTGCTGCCGCTACGCAATCTTCTTGAAAATAAAGTTTTTTCAAATCTTAAGATAAGCAGCAGAGCAAGAAGAATCATCAGTGTTATTCTCTGTCTGATTGCAACAATTCTGATTATTGCCGGGTTCTTCTGGATCCTGATTCCTCAGCTTGCTTCAAGCATTGCAATCTTTTCTGAATCCATCAACGGTTATATTGAACAGCTGCAGCGTCTGCTTGAGAACCTGAATCAATCGGAATTTGCTCCTTTTGCAGCAGAAGGAAGCGAACTGATCGGAAGATTCGGAACGTATGTACGTGACTGGCTTACCGGGGAAAACGGAGGTCTTGGTCAGATTCTGAACTATACAATTAATGTCGGCAAGAGTCTGGTTAATATTCTGATTGGCCTCATAATTGCAGTATTTGTACTTGCGGATTCCGAAATGTTCGGCAAACAGATGAATGAGCTCAATTACAGCATTCTTCCGGAGACAGCAGCCGATTCTATTGTATATGTACTCAGGCTGAATAAGGAAATGTTCAACAGATTCATTTTCGGTAAATCACTTGATTCGCTGATTATCGGCGTGCTCTGCTATATCTGCATTGTTCTGATGAAAATTCCGTATCCTGTTCTGATCGCATTTGTCATTGGAATTACTAATATGATTCCGTTCTTTGGTCCGTTCATCGGTGCTATACCGTGTTTCCTCATTCTTGTTCTGATCAATCCGGTCAAGTCACTGGAATTTCTGATATTTATCCTTGTACTGCAGCAGATTGACGGAAATATCATCGGCCCTTATATTCTGGGCGACTCGCTCGGTCTGCCAACGCTTTGGATCATGTTTGCAATTCTGGTCTGCGGATCTTTATTCGGAATCATTGGGATGGTCGTCGGTGTTCCTGTCTTCTCCGTGATTTATGTGCTGATCGGAGACTGGGTACACAGCCGTCTCCGCCAGAAGCGTATAGTCTTTAAAGAAGAATAACTTTCCGGAATATCAAATGCCTGCAACTTTGTTACAGGCATTTTTAATCAGCAAAAGAAAAAACCATCCTTGCGGATGGTCTTTTGTTTAATCTGATCAAAGATCGAAGAGCATTTCTTCGTAAAGCGGAAGCTTGTAGAATTCGCGGGAAGCGATTTTTTCGTATGCATCAATGGAAGTGCGTACTTTTCTCATGAGCGGAGATACTTCGTAATACATTCTGTATCCTGTTTCATAACTGTCGCTGCACTTGTTGACATCATTCCACGTTTTTTCAAGCGTTTCTACATCCGCATCGAGAGTATCGAGCAGTTCAGCAAATATATCAATTCTCTTGCTTACAGCAGCAGGAACTTTCTTTCCGGAAGCAGCGCCGCAGTAGAATGCGTATTCAGCAGAAATTGCGGGAATAACATCTTTTCTGGCCATTTCAAGCAGTGTACGTACTTCAATATCCATTGTATGAGCATAGAGCTCTTCCTGGATAATACGGTTAGCTTCAAGTTCTGTAGGTGTATATACACCGAGAGTTGAGAACAGATTGACAACCTTGGGATCCTTCAGAATCTGCGTTGCTTCAATAAAGGAATGAATATTCGGAAGACCTCTTCTTTCAGCTTCTTCTGTCCATTCCTGACTGTATCCGTCACCGGAGAAGAGGATTTTCTTATGTTCATGAATAATCTTGCGGCAGATCTTCAGTGCTTTGTTTCTGACATCCTGCAGATATTTGAGATCTTCCAGTTCATCAGCGATTTCATTCAGTGTTTCAGCACAGATAGAACTGAGAACTGTATTAGCGAAGGAAGCGCTCATGGAAGATCCGAGCATTCTGAACTCAAACTTGTTACCTGTAAAGGCAACAGGTGAAGTACGGTTGCGGTCTGTGTTGTCATGAGGAATATATGCAAGGTTGTTTACAGGATTCCAGCTGGATACAGAAGGTGTTTCTTCTTCGGAAGAACTTCCTTCATCCAGAGAATTCAGAACATTTTCAATATAACTGCCGAGGTAGATTGAAATGATTGCCGGGGGAGCTTCATTAGCGCCGAGACGATGATCGTTGCCTGTGCAGGATGCTGCCAGTCTCAGAAGTACCGGATATGTATCAACCGCTTTAATGAAAGCACAGACAAATGTCAGGAAGCGAATGTTTTCGGCAGGCTTGTCACCGGGAGAGAACAGGTTCTGACCGTCATCTGTTACGATTGAATAGTTGTTATGCTTGCCGGATCCGTTAATACCATCAAAGGGCTTTTCGTGAAGCAGACATGCCAGACCATGCTTCTGAGCTGTCTTGCGAAGAATATCCATTGTCAGCTGGTTCTGGTCAACAGCAATATTGCCGATGGAGAATACAGGAGCCAGTTCAAACTGTCCGGGTGCAACTTCATTGTGTTCTGTTTTTGCATAAACACCAAGTTTCCAGAGCTCTTCATTAACTTCTTTCATGAATGCAGCAACTCGTGTAGGGATGGAACCGAAATAATGGTCATCAAGTTCCTGACCCTTTGTAGCAGGAGCACCGAATAAAGTGCGTCCCGTCAGCTTGAGATCAAGACGTCTGTTGAAGTATTTTCTGTCAATGAGGAAGTACTCCTGCTCAAGACCTACTGAGATATTGCAATGTTTAACATCCTTGTCACCAAGAGCATTTACTACTCTTGTAGCCGCATCACTTAATGCAGCAGTGGACTTCAGCAGAGGATCTTTTCTGTCCAGAGCTTCACCGTTGTAGGAAACGAAGACTGTAGGAATACAAAGAATATTATCACGGATGAATACAGGAGATGTTACATCCCAGTATGTATATCCGCGTGCTTCGAATGTTGCGCGAAGACCGCCGGAAGGGAAAGATGAAGCATCAGGCTCACCTTTAATCAGCATTTTTCCGGAGAAACGTGTCAGCGGTTTTCCGTCAGAACCAGGTTCAACAAAAGCATCGTGCTTTTCTGCGGTACCGCCGGTAAGCGGCTGGAACCAGTGTGTAAAATGAGTTGCTCCGTTTTCAAGAGCCCATCTCTTCATTGCATGAGCAATTGCATCAGCAGTAGGACGGTCCAGCATCTGCTCGTTGGCAATTGTCTTCATCCATGCTTTGTAGACAGGACCAGGAAGGCGGTCCTTCATTTCCTTTTCGCCGAATACCATTGATCCGAATTCAGCATAAGGCATTTCCATATCCATATATGTGTTCTCCTTTCGAATACGAGGAATATACTAATCACGAAAGAACTTCAGATCAACAACTAAATTTCAGAAAAAAACGGAAATTTGAAAAAAATTTTTGAAAAAAGGCAAAAAAATCCGAATCTTATCGCCAAATAAACAGAAAAATCGGCGCTTATACAGAAAAATTATCGGGTATAAACGGAAATTTATAAAAAAGAAAACAGACCTTGCGGTCTGCATTTGAAAGCATTGATTAATAGAACATGTTGAAGGGATTGTTTTCAAGCATAACGACTTTGATTACTTCCGGAATTTCATCAACAAGAATTGCTTCAATTCCATCATTCAGTGTACTGTCGATTGCCATACATCCGGCGCATGCACCAAGCATGGATACTGTAACAATGCCGTCCTGGAAATCAATGAACTGTACATCACCGCCATCGGACTGGATATACGGTCTGATCTTGTTCAAAGTATGCTCAATTCTTTTTACAAGATCTTCTCTTGCGGGTGTTCCTTCGGCATTGAGCTCTGCCATGGAAGGAGCAGTTTCTGTGTCTTTTACTTCTGTCATACGGGCCTCTTTTTCTTATAACGTAACAATGCAGGATTTCAGTCAGGGCAAGTGAAAATTCCTGCAAATCCTTGTCAATTATTGCTTAAATCGAGCATTTAGTCCACCCTAATACATCATATTTGCATAGATAAAAATACAAAAAAGGAAAAATAAAGCATGCATGTGTTATACTGTATCGCGGAAACGGAAGTGGACGATGAATTATCAGATTGGACAGATTGCAGAAGGAAAAGTTACAGGAATACAGCCGTACGGAGCTTTTGTTGCGCTGGATAAACATACCAGCGGACTGATTCATATCAGTGAAATCAGCGACGGTTTTGTAAAGGAAATAGACAGATTTGTAAAAGTCGGTGATACAGTCAGAGTTAAAATCATTGACTTCGACCCCGAAGCACAGCAGGCAAAGCTTTCTTTAAAAGCACTGCAGAAAAACCACGCCAGAAACAGAAGACGTTCGGCTCCGCATTACAAAGCCGTGCTTCCGCAGATGAAAATCGGCTTTCAGTCAATCGCGGATCAAATGGATGCGTGGATTGAGGAAGCAGAAAAGAACGGAAAATAATGCCATGGAAATCATGGCGTTTTTCTTTGCACATATGCTTGATAATTTCTATAATACGTATAGCAGGTGCTCCCGTTAAGCGGGACGAGAGGTTTCAATCATGGCTAAGAATAAAATTAATAATGATGTTGAATACTGGCAGCTTCGTGAAGATCTTGCAAAGCTGAACAGTCGTATTGAAGATATGGCAAAGCAGAATGAAGCAGACAAGGAAGTACTGAAAAAACTTCAGAAAGAGGCTTCTTCACTGGGAAAGACAATGTCTTCTTATGAAAAGAAGAAAGCAGGGGAACAGAAAAAACAGACACGCAAAGAACGTGATGTCCAGAAAACCCAGCAGAAGAAAAAAGCAAATAAGAAGGAAACACCTTCCGTACTCTTCTCCATCAGTCCGATGGAAGCAGCATACTTTGACTTCACTTCTCTGGATGAAAAGGAAAGAAGTCATCTGATCTTCAAGAAAACACAGTTTCTTGAAATGGCTAAAGCAGGCCAGTATGTACAGCTTTATGACGATGATACATTGTACCGCATCCGTAAAGGTACAGATGAAAAGGAAGGACAGCTTTACATTGTATCGGTAAGATACGGCGAAGCTTTTATTCAGGATATTGCGCTGATTGTTCACCGTCTGATCAAGAATGGTGAAATCGAGAAAGCCGGACAGATTCTTCGATGATCATAAAAAAGCTTTGACTCATAACAGCAGTCAAAGCTTTTTAAATATTCAGAAGAAGCATCACAGCACCGGAAAGCAGAGAACATCCCCAGAGCAGCAGCATAATCTTTATATTTTCTTTCCATCCGGGATTTACACGCCAGAGAATCATGATTCCTGTTCCGGCATTCGCAAGAAGCCCGGTGCATACTGCAGGAAAAGAAATTACACCTTCCAGATACATCGTTGTCAGAAGCACAGAAGAAGCGCAGTTAGGTATCATTCCGACAATTCCGCAGAGCAGAACAGATTTGTTGGGATAAGAAGAAATAAAGGCACGCAGCGTCTCTTCTCCGACTAGTTTTACTGCACCGTTGAACAGAAACGTAATAACCATCAGCCAGGCTGAGACTTCCAGTGTATGAAGAAGGACTGAGTGAAAAAGACCGTGGCTGTGATCATCATGCTCACGTTCACAGAATTCATTGATATCAATCTTTTTCTTCGGAACCAGTCTGTCAATGATATATCCGAAAACAAATGCGGCAACCAGTTTTACAAGAAGAACAGGCAGTATCGTATGCCATGCTGCACCGGCTGTGACCATGATCGGAAGCATTTCATCGCTGGTGGAAAGGTAAACAGCCATTAATGTTCCAAGTGAGATCACTCCTGTTGCATAAAGAGAGGAAGAGGCACCTGAAAAACCGCAGGAAGGAAACAAGGCAAGCAGTGCACCTGCAGCGGGTGCAAGCTTCCGGTGTGTTTCCAGCAGATTTTCCAGTTTGTGTTCATGTTCCTGCTCCATCCATTCCAGAAAGAAATAAACTGCGAGCAGGAAAGGAACAATTTTAAGAACATCTTCAATCGTATCAAGCAGAAGATCAATTATGATCCCCATGTAAGGACTCCTTCAAGATCTTCGGTATATACAACATAATAACCATTCACTTCCGTACCGTTACCCTGTGCCTTTTCAGGTGCCATAATCCAGACAGCGCTGGCGGACTCGCCGCTCATCTCTTCATATTTTTCAAGAACTTCCTTGCCTTCTTCTACAGAAAGCGTGAAAAGCGTTGTGCTGAGACAGTCAGCAGCTGCACTGTCTTCCGTCAGAATTGTTACACTTCTGTAATAATCAGCTGGATAAAAAGTCTCAGGATCAATGATATGACTGTATGTATTTCCGTCATTGCCGATGTAGTAACGTTCATAGTCTCCTGATGTTACGAAGGAAAATGAACCTTCCTGATCAAGAATCACGACACCGTTGACCAATGCTCCTTCAGGATCGGCAATTCCGACTTTCCACGGTGTACCGGGAGCTTTTTCACCTACAGTTCTGATATTTCTTCCGACATTGACAAAACCGGAATCGAGCCCTGCTTCTTCCGCAGCCAGCGCAGCAGCTTCCGTAGCATATCCCTTGGCAATTCCGCCGACATCAAGAGAGACATTCTTATCGTCAATATATACAGTGCTGTTATCTTCATCGATGACTACATGTTCCCATCCGCTGTACTGTGCGGCATCTTCCAGTTCGGCAAGAGAAGGAACCTGGCCGTATTTGCCCTCTTCGTTCAGGGAGATTCCGTTTTCACGATACAGGTGCCAGACCTTCAGCAGAGAACCGATGGTAATATCGAATTCCCCGCCGGAGATTTCATAAAAAGTTTTTGCCGTCTTGAGCATATCTATAATCACCGGATCAACTTCAACAGGGGCAATCCCTGCATTGTCATTGACCGTTTTCAGATTGTTGATGCCTTCATAAGTGTTATATATATCGAAGAGGCTGTTGTAATAATCCAGAGTTTCACAGCACAGATTGAAACGCTCCTCGGCTTCCTCCTGAACTGCAAGTGTTTCTTTATAGGAGAAGACTGTATCGAAACCAACATCAGTGCTGAAGTTCGTATAAGCTGCTTTTCCCTCACCGGTACTTGATACAGGTGCGGATGATTCAGATGTACAGCCGGCTGCGAGCAGACAGGCGCAGACCAGCGATATGACTGTTTTCTTCATGCTTTGGATTATAGCATGCACAGCGGCAAAGAGCACTTTAACTTGACGTTTAAAGCGTACAGAGATGATTTACGAATTTGCATTATACATGGGAATTTCAGTTTGTTCTTATGCACCTTGGTCTTTTTGATGTTATACTTAAACATGATTCTATAAGGGGAGGAGGACATTATGTCATTTTTACAAGGACCGATGCATACTCATCTGAACGGACATAAGGATCTGACAATGACAAAGGATGTTTTGTCAACAATTGATCCCGATGTTGTATGGATTCCTCTGGTAAACGGTGCAGCAAAGCCTGTTGTCCAGATCGGCGATGAAGTTAAAGTCGGCACAAAGATAGCAGAAAGAAATGATCATTTCTATCTGCCTCTGTTCTCTCCTGTCTCCGGTACAGTAACAGGAATTGAAAAATTCATGACATCCGGCATGACATTAGGAGAACATATTCGTATTCAGAACGACCACAAGAACACAACAGTACGTGCTTTTGAACCGTTCGATCTTGAAAACAGCAGCTGGGAAGAACTGCATGCATTCGTAAAGAATGCAGGCATGCTTGGTCTCGGCGGTGCAGGTTTCCCTACATATGTAAAGTATGCAAAGCCTGAAAATGTAAAGCTGTTCATTGTAAATGCTGTTGAGTGTGAACCTTATCTGACAGCAGACTACAAGAATATCGAAGCTCACATGGATCTGCTCAAGACAGGTACACTTGCTCTCTACAAGCTTTCCAAAGCTGAAAAGGGATGCATCGCAATCAAGGAAGACAAGAAGGAACAGATTGCTCAGCTCCAGCAGACATTTGCCGGAACACCGATCGAAATCAGCATTGTTCCGAATCTCTATCCGATGGGCTGGGAGCGTACACTGGTATATCAGCTGACAGGCAGACGTTATGACAAGCTGCCGATCGAAGCAGGATGCATTCTGAACAATGCCTCTACAGCAATCGCTCTTGGCAATGCAATTGACAACGGCATGCCGATTACACACAAATACGTAACAGTCTCCGGTGATGCAATCGCAAATCCGCAGAACGTATGCGTACCGGTCGGTACAAGCGCTCATGATATCATTGATGCCTGCGGCGGATACAAAGACGGTGTTGAAGATGTACTTCTGATTGCCGGCGGTCCTATGATGGGCAAGACAATCAATACTGACAAGTTTGTAATTGCTCAGCAGAACAATGGTCTTACAGTTCTCAAGAACACACCTAAGGATGAAGTTCCGTGCCTGCGCTGCGGCAAGTGCACAGAATACTGTCCTTCAGGCCTGATGCCTCAGAGAATTGCCAAGGCTGCCAAGGTTATGGACAAAGATCTCCTCGGCAAACTGAGCGTTATGGACTGCATCGAATGCGGTATGTGTACATATGTATGTCCTTCCAAGATTGACGTTACTGAAAATGTCAGAAAGGGCAAGAGATTAGTCATGCAGGCAGCAAGGGGAGGTAAGAAGTAATGAAATTCGGATTTAAACCTTCACCTAACTATCGCAGTGAACAGTCTACAACAGGAATCATGGCAGATCTGACAATCTGTCTGCTTGCTGTTCTGGCTTTCGCAGCGGTCTGGTATGGTATGTCTTACGGCTTTGCGTATGGTCTGAGAGTTGTTCTCATGGCAGTATTCTCTACAGCTGCTGCACTGGCAACTGAAGCAGTATACTTCAAGATCATCGGCAAGAGCCCGAAGGAAGTATTCCACTCATACGGCTGGGTTACAGCCATCATCCTGACTCTGATCACTAAGATCAATGTCAGCTACTATGCAGTGATCGTTGCAACAGTAATCGCTGTTGTATTCGGCAAGCTGGTATTCGGCGGATTCGGCCAGAATGTCTTCAACCCTGCAGCATTCGGCGAAGCTCTGATCATGAATTCCTTCGGAAGTTCTACAGCTGCTGATATCGTAACAGGTGCAACACCTGTAACTGAAATGGCTTCAAACGGCTGGATGCTCAGTTCTTCTGAAATGAGCACATTCCTGGCTAAGTTCGGCGGCCTGGGCGGAATGCTGATCGGAAATTATACTTCTGTTATCGGCGCTTCCTGTGCACTCCTGATTATTGCCTGCGGCGCATTCCTGATCTGGAGAGAAGATATTGACTGGCATACAACAGCAGCATATCTCGTTGTTGTATTCGTGATTTCACTGATTGTCGGTCTTGCAAAGGGTGCAGGTTTCACATTTGCTCTCTTCAATCTGCTCAGCGGCGGCGTTCTGTTCGGTGCAGTATTCATGCTTACTGATCCGGTTACATCACCGATTTCCATTCCCGGCAGAGTTGTATTTGCAGTTGGTGCTGCATGCCTTACTCTGATCATCCGCTGGAAGGCTAATCTGCCTGATGGTGTTCTGTTCTCCATTCTTCTGATGAACATGCTCACACCGGCAATTGACAAGGTATTCTCCGGAAACCAGATCAAGGAAGCAAAGAAGTTTACAAAGTATACAGCTGTAATCTCCGCAATCTGCGTAGTTATTGCTCTTGCTGTAGGCTTTACACTTTAAGGAGGTTATAGTCATGGATAAGAATTCTATTCAGTACAAGGCAGTCCTCCTCGCAGTTGTCAGTGCTGTTGCAGGTGCTCTGCTTGCAGCAGTAAACGCAATTACTGCTCCTATTATCGAGGAAAACAATCTCGCAACAATCAAGGCAACACTCGAGGAATTCTACCCCGGTGCTTCCTTCAAGGATGTTACAGATTCCTATGCAGCTGATTATGATCTTGTTGACGGTGTTTATGAAGCTGAAGGAAAAGGTTATATCTTCACACTTCACAGCACAGGTTACAGCTCTGACGGCTTTACATTCATTATCGCCTTCGATAATGACGGCAAGGTTTCCGGTTATGCAGGTCTGCAGAACAACGAAACAGCCGGCAAGGGTTCCAAGTGCTTTGAAGATGATTATATAAATGATGTAAAAGCTCTGACTTCTACAGATACAATGCCGATCATCTCCGGTGCTACAGTAACATCTACAGCTGTTAACGCTGCTGTTACTCAGGCTGAAACAATCTTCAACAGCATCCAGGGTATCGCTTTCGACGCAGATGCAAATACACCTGCAACACCCGAACCTGATGTTGCTGAAACACTGGGAACAACTGATATTTCTGAAGCAACTGTTGTAGACAACGGTGACGGTACATACACAGTTACAGCTCCCGGTGCTATGGGTGACAATACAGCTACAGTTACAGTAGCTGACGGTGCTGTTGTTTCCATTACAGGTCTCGATGGTGCTGACAAGGACGGCTATATGGATGATTTCTTCGAAGACGGCGGTCTGGCAGCTTATGAAGGCGCTACAGCTGATTCTGTAATTGACTTCGTATCTGGCGCAACAGGAACATCCAAGTCCTGCAATATGATTGCAGCAGCAGCTCTTCAGGCTGCAGCTGAATAAGGAGGTCGAACATGAGCGAAAATAAGGAAAAGAAGCCCGGATTTGTCTCCAAGATGATTACAGACAACCCTGTATTCGGTCTGTATCTTGGTATCTGCTCTACTCTGGCGATTTCCACAACTGTAAATAACGCAATCGGTATGGGTGTCGGCGTAACATTCGTTCTGGTACTCTCCAACGTTATCGTATCTCTCATCGCCAAGATTACACCGGATGATATTCATATCCCGGTATATATCGTAGTTATTGCTACACTCGTTTCCATTCTGGAAATGTTCATGCATGCTTACACTCCTGCTCTGTATACAGCGCTGGGTGCATTCCTGTCACTGATCGTAGTTAACTGCATTATCCTTGGCCGTGCTGAAGCATTTGCCTGCACACATACACCGCTGGAATCCGCTAAGGATGGTATCCAGATGGGTGCTGCTTACACATGCTCTCTGCTTGTTATGTCTTTGATCAGACAGCTGCTTGGTACAGGTGTATTCTCTCTGAGCAATCCTTTCACTAATGCAGTCATCTGCAATATCAGAATTATTCCTGCAGGTTTCGAAATTCCTGTTATGACAGCTGAAACAGGTGCATTCTTTACATTCGCATGCCTCGCTGCTGCAGTTGCAATGTACAAGGATTCCATGAACAAGCCTGTTAAGAAGGGAGCTAAGAAATAATGGCAAACTTATTCTCATTATTCTTCAGCGCAATGCTGATTAACAATATCGTCCTGACAAAGTTCCTTGGCATGTGCCCGTTCATGGGTGTATCCACAAAGCTCGAAAATGCGATTGGTATGGGTCTTGCCGTTATCTTCGTTATCTTCGGTGCTTCTGTTCTGTCATGGGCACTGTATAACTTCATCCTCGCACCTCTTGGTCTTGAATACATGGAGCTGATCACATTTATCCTGCTGATCGCTGCATTCGTTCAGTTCGTTGAACTCTTCCTTAAGAAGAGTGCTCCTGCTCTTTACAAGCAGCTGGGTATTTATCTGCCTCTGATTACTACAAACTGCACAGTTCTGTATGTAGCTCAGGCAAATATCTCCAACGGATACAATATCATCGAGACTATGGTTAACTCCATCGCTACTCCTGCAGGTTTCATGCTGATGCTCGTTATCTTTGCAACAATTCGTGAACACCTGAATACATGCGATCTGCCGAAGCCTTTCAAGGGCAATCCGATTGCATTCGTAGTAGCTGGCATCATGGCAGTAGCATTCTCTGCTCTGTCCGGTCTGGTATAAGCAGTTATGCAGATCATTGCTGCAATTGCGGTCGCTGCAGTTCTTGTAGGACTGAACGTTGTGCTTCGTATTGAGAATCAGAAGACTCCGGTTCCGGAGGGTTGTGAGGAACTCATGCCGGACTGCACTTCATGCGGAATCGCTGATTGTACAATGCGTCGAGCTAGGAAAGAGGAAGAAAATGGTAATTCTTAAGGCATTTATTCTGATGCTTGTTCTGGGCGCGCTGCTTGGCGGAGTTCTCGGATTTGCATCCAAAGTATTCTATGTAAAGGAAGATACAAGAGTAACAGATGTCCTGGCTATGCTGCCCGGATACAACTGCGGCGGCTGCGGAAACCCCGGCTGCGCAGGTATGGCTGACAAGCTTGTTTCCGGCGAATGCAAGATTGCACAGTGCAAGCCTTGCAAACCGGATCAGCGTGTTGCTATTCAGGCTTATCTTGACGAACATAAGGACGCTTGATCAATTTACATTGAATAAAGAAACTGGTCGCAATGATCAGTTTCTTTTTTTTACATGTCCGGCGGGGAATTATATATTTCAGCGTTAATACGTTAGTGCAAGGAGCAGATAAATATGAAAAAGATTATTTTAAGATGTGTATTATGTGCTGTACTGTGTATTGTTCTTGTTCTGGCAGTTTCTTTGCTGTTTAACATTTGCGTGGAAGGACGTATTAACACAAAGCCGACATATATAGCGGCACACGATATTCTGCCGAGAACAATGATTACAGAAGAAGATCTGATTGAAGTTTCCGTACCTGAACAATACCTGCTGGATCATACATTCAATGATAAATATGAAATCGTTGGAAAGTATACAGATATACAAGGGAAAATTCCTGCGGGTTCCCCGTTTTACAAATCTATGCTGTATGACTCAGAAGATCTGCCGGATTATCCCGGACTGCAGCTGAGAGAAGGACAGGCAGTTTTTTCTGTACAGGCAGATGCTGCCGCAGGCAGTTTTTCTCCCGGAATGAGAGTGAACATACATGCCTCTGTTCGAAAACGTGATGATTCGCTGCTGACAGACTGCCTGATCGAAAATGCAAGAATTCTTGATATAAAGGATTTCAACGGGCTCTCTGTATCTGATCCTGAAAGTACCGGTATTCCGTATCTTTTGGAAATTGCAGTGAATAAGAGCGATCTGAACATACTTCTGCTGTGTGAGGAAGAAGGAGATCTTTACTTCTTTGCGTCCTCGGATTCATATGGTATTTCAAATGAGGCAGTTCTGCAGGAAAACAGTGCAGCCGTACAGTATCTGATTTCCTTAATGAATGATTCTACGGAATAAAAAAAAGAAGACTTACGTCTTCCTTTTCATGGGGCGATTGATGGGACTCGAACCCACGAAATGCTGGAGCCACAATCCAGTGTGTTAACCAACTTCACCACAACCGCCACAAGCAAGTAATAATATAACTTAAGCTTTGACATAATGCAAGAAATAATTTGCAAGTCGTATAATTGTTCGTGAAAAGAAAGAAGTGATCACATGCGCATTGAGTTCGCCGGAAAAGTCCATGAGGTTGAGATTACATATAAAAGAATCAAAAACATGTATCTCAGAGTTGATGCTGAAGGAATACTGCATGTATCCTGCAGCAGAAGGGTTTCAAAGAAACAGATCGAAGACTTTATTTTATCCAGAGAGGACTGGATTTTAAAAACTCAAAGAAAACAGGAAAAAAGAGAAGAAAAGTCCGCGTATGGTCTCAACGGCAGTGCGGCATGGCTTGGAAAGTTATATTACACGGATATTATTGTATCTTCCAAAGCTTCCATGAAGATTGACGGGGACCATATGATTCTTCATGTAAGAGAGAATACCCCCGAAGAAATCCAAAGAGTTTTCTATTATTATGGAGCAAAGAAAGTAGCATCTCTGATCGAAGAAAAGAGGAATGAATGGGATCAGAAAATCTGCCGCTCCTACGGCAGGAATCTTCCGGACATCACTGTGCGTTACATGACCGGAAGATGGGGGTCCTGTACGGCAGCCAAAGGTACCATTCGTATTTCCTCCAGACTGATTCATTTTCCTGAAGAATGTCTTAACTATGTTCTGCTTCATGAGTATGTTCATCTTCTGGTCCAGAATCATTCTTCCTCTTTCTATGCATATGTGGAATCATTCATGCCTGAATACAGGTATTATGAGAACATGCTGAAATGAAAACATGTAAAAGATTTCAGGAAAATATGTAAGCTCTTACAAAAATGTTCGCTTAACCATGGAATATCGGTTGAAGATTCTCGAGTTTCGGGTACAATATAGTTACGAAGTATCAATGGAAACAAAGAATGGAGATGACCGATAATGGAACGCAGAGTTTTAACTTTTTCCATACCTGCAGAATATACAATCAGCCGTGAAATTGTTTTCGGCAGGGTTTCCAATGATAATGAGTATTGCTTTTAAGGTGGACCGCGTATGTCCGCCTTTTTTGACAAATTGATCTGTTGATAATAGGAGGAAAACCAATATGGATCAGGTTAATCAGGAATTCTTTGATGCAGCTGCCAGCGGTGATTTCGCTAAGGTATGTGCACAGGTCTCAAAGGGAGCAGATGTCAACATCGCAAATGGTGACGGCCGTACAGCTCTGATGAGAAGCGCTAAGCGCGGTTATGATGATATTGTTCGTTATCTGCTCGACAATGGTGCAGATACAAGAGCTCGCGACAAGTATAACAAGACAGCACTTATGGGTGCTGCCAAGAAGGGACACACTGAAATCTGCCGTATGCTCGTTCATGCAGGAGCTGACGTAAATTCTCATGATAATAAAGGCCGTACAGCACTGATGAGAGCTGCTCTTCTCGGCCAGACAGAAACAGTTGAATATCTTATTTCCAAAGGTGCTGAAATCAATGCAGTTGATGAACAGGGCCGTACAGCTTTGATGGAAGCAGTTAATGCTTATAAGACTGATATTATTGACATTCTGATCGAAAAAGGTGCAGATGTTAACGCAGCAGACAGCAGAGGTGCTACAGCATTGATGAGAGCTGCTTATATCGGTATCCCTTCACTTGTTAATACACTGATGGCTGCCGGAGCAGACAAGGACGCCAAGGATTATGAAGGCCGTCCTGCAATTCATTATGTAAGAAAAGAGTGCCTTGCTGATCTCAAGGAAACTCTGAAATAAGGAGAAAGTATATGCGTGACTATTTAGCAAATGAAGTAAGAAATGTTGTTGTACTGGGACATTCCGGTGCAGGCAAGAGTTCTGTAATTGAAGCATGCATGTACTTCAATAAGCAGATTGATAAATTCGGTGCTGCTAATGACGGCACTACAGCTTTGAATTTTGATCCTGAAGAAGGAAAGAGAAGAACTTCCGTTTACTGCCATATCGCACCGATCGAATGGAAGAACAGAAAGATCAATTTCATTGATACACCTGGCTACAATGACTATGAAGGTGAAATGCAGACAGGTCTTACAACAGGTGATAATGCTCTGATTGTAGTATCCGCAAAAGACGGTGTCGAAGCCGGTACTGAAAAAGCCTGGAAAGAAGCTACAAAGAGAGGCCTTCCTGCAATCTTCTTCGTAAACAAGCTCGATGATGACAATGCAGATTTCTCCAAGACTGTAGAAGAACTTCGTGAGACATTCGGCAAATCCGTATTCCTGTTCGAACTTCCGATTATCAAGGAAAGAAAGGTAATCGGTTCTGTTAATATCATCCGTAACAAGGCATGGTATTACGATGATCCGAAGGAAGCAAAGGAAGTTCCTGCTGAACTGGAAGAAAAGGTTCAGGAATACTATGATGAAATCGCTGAAGCAATTGCTATGACAGATGATGAACTGATGGAAAAGTTCTTCGAAGGTGAAAGATTTGATATGCACGAAATCGCACGCGGTCTGCGTATCGGCGTACGTTCCGGTGATATCCACCCTGTATACTGCGGCAGTTCCGTCAACCAGACAGGTGTTGAACGTCTGATGGATCTGATTACTGAATACTTCCCCAGCTATGCTGAAAAGGGCCGTGTTCATGCAGCAAATGCAAAGGGCGATCCGATCGATATGGAAACAAACGAAAATGAAGCTCTGTCCGCATTTGTCTTCAAGACAGTTGTTGACCCGTTCGTTGGCAAGGTTTCCTATCTGAAGATCATGTCCGGTGTTCTGAACTCTGACTCTCAGGTTTACAACTCAAGCAAGGATGCTATGGAAAAAGTAGCTCAGGTATATGTAATCAGTACAAAGTACCAGATCGGTGTCGGAAAACTCTTTACAGGCGATATCGGTGCTGTAGCAAAGCTGCAGGTTACTGAGACCGGTGATACACTCTGCACACGTTCCAGAGTTGTTAAATATCCTGAAATTGATTACCCTGAACCTATGCTCGGCTATGCAATCAAGCCTAAGACAAAGGCTGATGAAGACAAGATGTCCGTCGGTATCCGCAACCTTTCCATGGAAGATGAAACAATCAAGCTGGTTAACAATGTAGAAACTCATGAACAGGTTCTGTACGGTCTTGGCGAGCAGCATATTGATCTGATCCTTTCCAAGCTCAAGAGCAAATACAAGGTTGAAGTTGATAAGTTTGTTCCTACAGTTCAGTACCGTGAAACAATCAAGGGTAAAGCTGAAGCACAGGGCAAGTACAAGAAGCAGAACGGCGGTGCCGGCCAGTATGGTGATGTATGGGTAAGATTTGAACCTTGTGATTCTGAAGAAATGGAATTCGCTGAAGAAGTATTCGGCGGTGCTGTACCGAAGCAGTACTTCCCTCCTGTTGAACAGGGCCTGAGAGACTGCATGAACAAGGGACCGCTGGCAGGATATAAGGTTGTAGGCGTCAAGGCTACTCTGTATGATGGATCCTACCATCCTGTAGACTCTAAGGAAAATGCCTTTAAGGAAGCAGCACGTCTTGCATATAACGCAGCAATGCCGAATGCTAAGCCTGTACTCCTCGAACCGATCGGAAAAGTCACAATCACTGCTCCTGAAGCTTATACAGGAACATTGATGGGTGATGTTACCAAGAGACGCGGCATGGTCATGGATATGAGTACAAATGATGACGGAGACCAGATTATTCAGGCTGAAGTTCCGATGTCTGAAATGCAGACATACCAGAACGAACTGAATGCTATGACACAGGGCAGAGGCTCCTATGTCATTCACTTTGACCGCTATGAACCTGCACCTAAGGATGTAGCAGATAAAGTTATCGCTGAAGCAAAAGCACGTCAGTAATGAAAAAACAAAAGGAAGAAGTTCATCAGGACTTCTTCCTTTTATTCTGTCTTCTTGAAAAGATGGTCTGCTTAATGTACAATGAACAGGCATTCAGATAATGCCTCTGTGATGGAATTGGTAGACGTAGGGGACTCAAAATCCCCCGGTGGCGACACCGTGCCGGTTCGAGTCCGGCCAGGGGCACTTTAACAAATACCGCTCTAAAAGAGCGGTATTTTAGTTTATCAGCTTTTCATGCGTATCATCATGGCTGCACATCATATCCGGTCCATAATCCAGTACACCGTCAATCAATGCATCGGCTGCGTCGTCTGCGTATCCCGAAACACCAGGATATATATCAATACATTTTAAACTCATTAACCTGCGCATTCCTGACCACATTCCACCGCAGATGACAGTATCAACATGCAGTGATTCCAGCAGTACAGCCAGTTCACTATGACCATGTCCGTTTGTACTGATTACATTTGTCTGAATAATATCGTTGTTTTCTATATAGTAAATTTTGAAGGCAGGAGTTCTTCCGAAATGCGGAAAGATCATGCCATTTTCATACGGGATTGCCAGCAGCATAGTTTTAAGTTCCTTCCTGTATTCACATAGTATCATTGATTGCAAAAAGAGTGGCAGTTAAATCGAAACACACATAGTTAATGAAGTAGTATGATAATGAAAGAAAAGAGGAATGATATCATATGAAACTCGTAATCAACGGTGATGATCTCGGCTATACAATGGGAAACACAAACGGGATTTTTCAGGCATACCGGGAAGGTATTCTCCGTTCTACAACGGCATTAACAAATTCAAAATATTTCGCTGAAGCAATGCATATTGCTGAAACAGAATATCCCGGCTTAGGCGTTGGTGTACATATGACGCTGACACTTGGCAAACCTCTCACTAAGAATAAAACTTTAACTGATCCGGAAACAGGTGAATTCTATCCCGGCAGAAAGAAAGTCTGGGAAATGAACCCTGATTATGATGAAATCTATAATGAGTGGAAAGCGCAGATCGAGCGTTATATCGAAGTCGCCGGTCATAAGCCTACGCATCTGGATTCACATCATTCTGTACATGACGCTACACCGCAGGCTTACGAAGTGGCAAAAAGGCTCGCAGATGAATACGGTCTCGAGTTAAGACGCTACAGCAGATACAAGTTTGTGGCAGGTTTCTACGGACCGCTTGCAACAAAGGAAGTACTGATCAAACTGCTGGAAGATCACAAAGATGAGGATATCGAAATCATGGTGCATCCCGGCTGGTGCGATCTGGAACTCTACCGCATGAGTTCATATGCCGCAGGACGTGTACAGGAACTTGATGTACTTTGCGATCCTGAGGTAATTGCTTACTGCGGCGAACATCATATTGAACTTGTACACTACTGATTCAGAAATGAAAGAAGATTCATGAAACAATCCGTGAATCTTCTTTTTCTTTCATATTTTGAATCCCCACAGACAATGATTTGATGAAGTTTAGGTTAGCAGTGGCGATGCTTATATAATAAAATTATATAAAGCGTTCTTTACGCGCTTTTTATACAGGTGTTTTATATGGCAAAGAAAAACAAGATAACTCAGAAACTGGTTGAAGAGACTGTTGTTCCTGAGAAAAGATCCGGCCGTACATTGCAGATTATTGTGATTGCTGCATGTGTCCTGCTGTTCACATTCCTTTATTTCTATGCCCGTACCGGGAGAAGTACATATGATGCGGAAGGTGACGGCATTCATTATGAAAAGGCACGTGTTACACAGGTATATACAGATAACACACAGATTGATCCGGATACCGAAAATGTCCGGAGAGGAACAATGGATCTGGAAATAGAAATCCTGACAGGACAGCACAAAGGTGTACTGGCTGATGCGACTGATTACCTGAGTGCCTACTATAACGTATATGTTCAGGAAGGTGATGTAATTGCTGTTTCCATCAATACGGTCAACGGAGAGATTGAGGGTATCGGTGTTTATAACTACAGCCGCTCATTGTGGATCTGGCTGTTTGCGGCGGCATTCGTCGGTGTTCTTGTCCTCGTAGGCGGAAAACAGGGAATGAAAGCAATTCTCGGACTGGCGATTACAGTCTTCTGTATGCTGTTCCTTCTGGTACCGCTGCTTGTACAGAAAGGATGGCCTGCAATACCGACAACGATCTTCATGGTGGCATTCACCAGTCTGGTGACCTTTGTGATTCTTGGCGGTGTACAGCCGAAAACAATGTGTGCAGCTGCAGGAACTCTGGGCGGTGTTATGATTGCCGGCTTCTTTGCCTGGGCAGCGTGCAGGATTGTACATATATCCGGCATGAATATGGATGAAGCGGAGTCATTGATTCTGACAGCTTGTGACAATGGTCTTAAAGTCAAAGGTCTGCTGATCTGCGGTATCCTGATTGCCGCAGAAGGTGCGATCATGGATATTGCCATGAGTATCGCCTCAGCGATTGATGAAGTTCATCATGTCAATCCTGAACTGGGAATCAAAGAACTGTTTCATTCCGGTATGAACATAGGAAGAGATGCCATGGGTACTATGGCAAATACACTGGTACTTGCTTTTGCAGGTACATCACTGAATACAATGATATTCATATATGCATATGATGTATCTTATATTCAGTTAATGAATACAGACTTTGTTGCAATAGAGGTGGTAAGAAGTCTTGCCGGAAGTATCGGCATTGTGCTTACCGTTCCGTTTGTAGCAATCCTGACGGCTGTTCTTCTGAAAAGAACACCATTGGACAAGGTATAACAGCTGATAAAGCTTTTATATAAAAGAAAAGGAGAAAATTATGAAGAAAGGATCAATTGCAAAGAAACTATTTGCACTGGTGATGTCCTTGACCATGTCACTGTCTGTGAATACAAATTTTGTATTCGCTGTAGACGGCGAAGCCCTTAATCAGACATGGACAAAGGTTGAGCTTACAGACATCACAGCAGATGATCAGATCGCGGTTACTATGACCAATTCTGAAGGCACTGTATACGTACTGCCTGCAGATGCAGCTACAAGTACCGGTCCTACCGCAATTACAGCAACTGCAGATGGCAATACGCTGACTACAGACGGTGGTAATTACAGCTGGACAGTTACTGCGGTTGATAATGGTTATACTTTTACCACAGCACAAGGCAACTATCTGTACACAATTGCCAGCAACAACAACGGGGTTCGCGTAAGTTCAACATCTGCTGTATGGAGCTTGAATGAAGATGGAACTCATCTGACTGCTGCTGATACAGGCGGAACAGCCAGATATCTTGGCGTTTTCTGGATTAACAACGGAACTCTTGTTGCAACTCCCAGTTGGAGAGCATACACTTCCGTTAATACCAACATTGCCAATGAGACAGTCGGCTTCTGGAAGCTTTCCGATGGCACTGAAACAGAACCTGAGGAAACAGCTGAACCTGAAACAACACCTGAACCTACTCCGGAGACAACCGCAGAACCTGAAGAAACTGCAGAGCCCGAAGAAACTGCTGAGCCTGAAGAGACAGCAGAACCTGAAGAAACAACAGAACCTGTAACAGCAACTGCTGTTTCCGAAATTGCGGATGGCGATGTCGTATACATTTATTCCGTTTCCGGCAATGTTGTAATGACAGGAACTGCTGCAGGTACAGACGCAAAACCTGTACTGAAGGCATCCGAAACTCCTGAAATTTCAGAAAACGGAGTACTTACTGTTACTGATGAAATGCTGGCTCTTCGTGTCAACGCTGAAGAAGATGAACAGTATACATTCACTACAATCGACGGAAAGTATCTGACTTCCGGTGCTTCAGGCAATGCTCTGACATTATCTGCTGAAAGTGAATATAGTCTTTGGACAGTTGAAACAGGAACAGTTGGTGAAGAAACAGGTTTCTTCATTACAAATGTTAATGCGAAATATACAAAGAATGACACAGATATTGCACAAGGTCTTGAATACTACAACGGATTTACTTCCGACTCCGTAAAGGATACACCGACAACAGCTTATCTGTTTAATCTTTACAAGCTGGATACTGATGAAGATGTAACTGATATCGCTGATGCAAGAGCACTGGCAACAGATGAAACTGCAACAGTTGAAGGTATTGTTACATATGTCAGCGGCAAGAATGTTTATGTTGAAGACTGGACAGGCGGTATCGATCTGTATTTCTCTACAGCTCCGTCTGATATCTCTGTCGGCAACATTGTCAAAGCGTCCGGAACTCGTGCGTCATATAAGGGACTGGAGGAACTTTCTTCCGTAACAGAATATGAAGTAAAGGGAACTGCGTCTGTTCTTCCTTGCACAACAGCAACGATCGATGAAATCAACGCTGACCATGAAACCGGCGCCCTGGAAGCAAGAAGAGTTTATCTTGAAAATGTAACTCTCGGAACAATCAACGCTTCCGGCAATACGCCTCTTACTGTAACTGCAGAAGACGGAACTGTTTCAACAATCAATGTTTATAAGAGTTCCGCTTTCGCTGAAAGAACAGAAGGCGATATCATCAGTGTTTATGCGATTGTATCTGACTTCAACGGATATCAGCTTTATGTTGCAAGCGCTGACGATGTTACTCTGATTCAGTCAGCAGCTGTTGATCCGGAAGAAACTGCTGATCCTGAAGAAACAGCAGATCCGGAAGAACCTGATGAACCTGAAGATACAACAATTACAGACGGTACTTATGTTATCTGGAACCCGAATTACAACATCACATTCGCAAATGAATTTAATGGTTCCGGTTATGTAATCGGTGATACTGTTTCCGGTACAAAGGATGCTGTTTCCGGTTATACAAATGCTTCTGTATGGACAATTACTGCTGTTGACGGCGGTTATACATTCAGCCAGGGAAGCACTTATATCGGTACAACCTCATCGAACAAGCTTGCCGTTACTGCAGATGGTACTGATCCTGCAAACACTGTATGGACAATTACACCTACAACAGTAAATGATGTTACTTATTACAATTTAAGCTGCAACGGCAGATATCTGGAATGGTATGCAAACTACAGTGACTGGAGTATGTATTCTTCCATCAGTGAAGCAAATATTCCTCTGTTTGCACTGTGGATCACACCTGCATCTGCAGTTTATGATACAGATTCTGATGTTGTTGCTTCCATCGCTGCATGGGGCGGCGGCGGACCTTACGAAGATGGTATTACTTCTGTTTCCGGTGACAAGTATGAATCCGGCGACCAGAAAGATACGGATTCCGTATTTACAGCTGTTGTAAGCGGCAATGCAGTAAAACCGTATACAACAGGTACATCTTCTACTACAGGTATTACAAATTATTATCTTGGCGGTACAGGTCTTGGTTCCGGTTCTGATGATTACATGCAGTTTACTGCATCCACAGCCGGATGGGCAGATATGACATTGTCATTCCGTATGCGTGCATCCAATACAGGATCCGGTGAATGGCAGCTGCAGTACTCCACAAATGGTGAAACATTTGAAAACTTCACAGAAGGTGCATATGCACTGTCTTATACACAGTATTCTTCCGATGGAACATCAACACCTGTTTCTCTTGAAGGAACAATTACTGACGGTATTGCAAAGACTTCCCTGAAGGGAGCTACATATATCAGCTTCAGCTTCGCAGTTCCTGCAGGCGCTGAAAACGCTGATACACTGTACATTCGTCTTGTACCTTCAACAACAATCAAGGCAAACGCTTCAGAAGGAACTCCTTCATCAAGCGGCACAATCCGTATTGACAGTGTTTCCCTTACAGGTTCTCCGATTGTCGATGATTCCATTACCGGTTATGTAACTGCAGATCCGGATGGAGCTGAAGAAGATCAGGCACCCGGTACAGTAATCAATCTGTCATCCGAAACAGACGGTGCAGTCATCAGCTACCGTTTCAACGGCGGTGAATGGCAGATCAGTGAAGACGGCACAGCAGTACTGCCGGATACACTTCCTGCTTATCTCGAAGTTATGGCTTCTGCAGAAGGCAAGGCAGATTCTGTAACATTGATGTACACATACGCTGCAGGTACAGTATCTTCTGTAAAGATTACTCCTAACGGCGGCGGTGTTTACCTGCCTGAAGAAGATTCAACACAGACAATTACTCTTTCCTGTGAAACAGATGGAGCAACAATCTATTATTCAACAGACGGCGGTACATCATACTCCGTTTATACTGATGAAACTGTTCTAAGTCTTGCAAAGGGCTTCGGTACATATACGCTGACTGCTTATGCGGAAAAAGAAGGTTTCAAGAACAGCTCAACATCCACACGTACATTCACTGAACGTTCTCAGGAATATTACAACATCTACTTCGGTCAGATGCATTCCCACACAAGTTACTCAGACGGTGCCGGTTCTGCTGAAGATGCATATGCACATGCTTCCAAAGTTGATAATCTGGACTTCCTGTTTGTAACTGACCATTCCAACTCATTCGATAACGCAGGAAGCGGTGTTCTTTCCGAAGATGCTTCTGAAGTATCGGAAGAATGGAAGGAAGGCAAGGAACTTGCTGAAGAATATACAACAGATGAATTTGTAAGTGCATTCGGTTTTGAAATGACATGGTCCAACGGACTTGGTCATATCAATACATTCAATACTCCCGGCTTCCAGAGCAGAACACAGTCCGCATACAGTACATACGGTACAGCACTGCAGAATTATTATGAAACTCTGGAAACAGTTTCTGACTCAATCAGCCAGTTCAACCACCCCGGCACAACATTCGGTGACTTCAGCGACTTCTCATACTATGATGAAGATATTGACCAGCTGATTACACTGATTGAAGTTGGTAATGGTGAAGGTGCGATTGGTTCATCAAGCTACTTCCCGTCATACGAATATTACACAAGAGCTTTGGATAAGGGCTGGCATGTAGCACCTTCCAACAACCAGGATAACCACAAGGGTCTCTGGGGCGATGCAAATACAGCAAGATCTGTTGTTCTCGCAGACAGCCTGACAGAAGATGATATTTACGATGCAATGCGTAACTATCGTGTTTATTCTACAGAAGACAATGATCTCTCCGTTTACTACACACTTGATGGAAACATCATGGGTACAATCCTGACTAAGGATGATGTTGATGACACTGTAACAATCAGCGTCAAGCTTTCTGATCCTACAGATGCATCTCTGGGCAAGGTTGAAGTAATCGTTAACGGCGGTCTGAGTATTGCTTCACAGAATGTTGAAGGCAATGAAGAAACAGTTACATTCGAAGTACCTTCTTCATATTCTTACTACTATCTCAAGATTACAGAAGCAGATGGTGACATCGCTGTTACAGCTCCTGTATGGATCGGAACTGTAGAAGCAGTTGGTATTTCTTCACTCTCTACTTCAACAGCTCTTCAGGTTCAGAATGAATCTGTAGATCTTACAGTAGATCTTTACAATAATGAATCCAAGCCTCTGGAAATCGAAAAGGTTGAAATCACAGCAACTGACGCTGATGATGTCACAACAACAATTGCTGAACTGACAGGTGATGAACTCACAGCTGCAGGTATTGCAAAGGTTGCAAAACTTTCTACTGCATCTTATACAATGGACTATACATACGATGGCCTCGGAAGTGTAACTTATGAAGTTATTGTTACAGGTACACTGGATGGTGCGGAGAAAGTTTACAGAGAAAAACTGACACTGAATTATGTATCTGCTGACATGGTTACAAATGTTGTTGTGGATGGTTCACATTACAATGACTATGTAACCGGCTACTATGGCGGCAATATGACAAACTTCACAGCACTCGCAGCTGATGAATCTGTCAGAGTAACAATCGCAGGCGGAGATAAAGCAGAAACTGACAGAGCACTGACAGAAGATGAATGGACTGAACTGCTCTCTGATGCTTCACTGCTGATCATTTCTGCTCCGGCAAGAAATTCCGGTACAGCAAATGCAGGCGCTTATACAGCGAGTGAATTCGAAGACTGGTTTGTTGATCTGGTAGCTGAATATGTTGAAAACGGCGGCAGTTTGATCGTATGCGGTCTGGCTGACTACCAGGATACAAAAGCTGCTGATGCTGATCATCATGCTGCAAACCAGCTGAACAGAATTCTTGAAGCTGCCGGCTCTACAATGTCTATTAATGATGATGAAGTTATTGACGCAGAACATAACGGCGGTCAGCCTTATCGTCTGTATCCTGAAAACTTCAACATGAATTCTGAATGGCTGGAAGGCGTTATCGCTGCAGGTACAGCTGATGACTACCAGACATATTCACAGTATTCCGGTTCTTCCGTAAGTGTCGGAGATGGTACAGCTCTTGTAATGGGCTTTGATACAACATGGGGTGCTGACAGCGACAAGGATGCTGTTGGTACAACAGGTGAATCTTACTCTTATGTATACAGTGACAAGACATATACATATGATGCAACAACAGCATATGGTGATGTTACATTCCTTGCAGTAGAAGAAACAGAAGCAGGCGGAAATATCTTCGCAGCCGGCGGTGTATTTGTCTCCGACTTTGAAGTAGATTACGAAATGGATAATATCTATGATCTGCCTTATGCAAATACAACGATTGCAAAGAATATTCTGAGTTCTATTAAGAAGGAACTTCCTCTGACAACAATCGCTGAAGTTCGTGAACATGCGAATGCCGGCGAAAGCGGATCAATCTTCAGAGTTCAGGGTACAGTTACAGTTGGACGTTCTAATCCGGACAATGCATTCTTCGACTGCATCTATGTTCAGGATGAAACAGCCGGTATTGATATCTTCCCGATTTCTGATGATTCCATTCAGGTTGGTGCACAGATTGAAATTACAGGTTATATCGACAGTTACCAGGGTGACCTTGAACTGAAGGTTATGAGCTATAAACTGCTGGACAATGAAAATCTTGATCCTGTCGAACCTACAAAGCTGAATTGCGCTGAAGCTTCCGATTATGAAGCTAACGGCGGTCTGCTCATTGAAGTTGAAGGAACTGTCAAGGAAGGCAGTCTGTACTATAACGCCGATGGTACACTCGCTCAGTTTGTTGTAGTTGATGAAACAGGCGAAACGACAATCTTCATTGATGGTTATATTCTCTCTGCAACAACCGGTGAAAATACACTGGCTGAAACAGTAACTGAAGGCGCTCATGTCACAGCGGCTGGTGTTCAGTATATGCACCCTGAAGTATTCGTTCCCGGTGAAACAGGTAATGTATCTGTTCTGAGAGTTCGTAATACAGATGAAATTGTTGTAACCGGTGAAGCAGAAGAAGATGAGTTTGCAATTACTGAACAGCCTGCAGATCAGTCCGCATCCGACGGCAGTACTGCAGTATTCACAGTAAAAGCAACCGGTACGGGTCTTACATATCAGTGGTATTACAGAAACAGTGCTGAAGGCAACTGGCATAAGACAACAATGGAAGGCAATCAGACTTCTGAACTGACTGTAGAAGTACTCGCTAAGAGAGACGGCTATCAGTACAGATGTGTAGTAAAAGACAGCAATGGTGATTCTATTACCAGTGAAGAGGCTACATTGACTGTATCTACTCTCAATGTTGACGATGTTGAGGCAGAAGCCGGCACAACTGTCAAGTTCTATGCAGAAGAAGTTGAAGGTGCTTCTTATCAGTGGTATTACAAGAACAATGCCGGCGGTGACTGGCATAAGACAACGATGGAAGGCAACCAGACTTCCATACTGACTGTAGAAGCTCTTGCTAAGAGAGACGGCTATCAGTACAAGTGCAGAATTACTTACGCTGATGGTACCGTTGTCTATACTGAACCTGCAACGCTGACAGTAAAATAAGCATCCTGAAGATGCACATGTAATTTCAGACAGATTATATGTATAAGGAGATATCCGCAAGGGTATCTCCTTTTTCAGCATTTTACGAATGTAACTAATAAAAAACTCCCGGCATAATACCGGGAGATATCTGTATCAGAGCTTTATGATCTTTGTTTTCTTTCCTGTACGGGCGCCGGATACAGTCAGGGAAAGTTCTGTACCTGGTTCAGCTTTGATCACCCAGGTGACTTTCTTTTCACATGGCTCGGAAGAAAATTCCATGATGCCGTACATTGCGTTGGAACCGGAAGTACAGCCGTAACCTGCAAGCTGGCCGATTTCTTCTGTACGTTTTCCGGAAATGATTTCACCACCCTCAACAGTTACCGTAAGAGGCTTCAGTTTCCTGTTCTTCAGTCCTTCACGGAAAACATAAGTAGGAAGATAGCCGCTGTTTGCAATGACTGCTTCAATCTTATATATTGCTTCACCGACCTGATCAACTTTAATCTGGTCCAGATTGATTCTGGGCAGTGCCTTTATTTCGCGGAAGTAGGAAGATGACAGCTTTTTCAGTTCCTGCTCAAGGAAAGGAACAGGAGGGTTCTGAGATACAAACTTTGTATATAAGCCGCCGATTTCCACTTCACCAAGCTGGGGATGATTGAATTTTGTCCAAGGAAGGAAGCCTTCACCGTTCAGATTTTCATCTATCCATTTCATGACTTTATACATATCTTCTTCCTGTTCAGCATCCGTGAGATGCTTCGGAGGATAGGACTCATGAACTCCTGCTCTTCTTCCGAGATCCCAGCATTCAATGGTGATTGCCGGAATACCGAGAATGAAATGACAGAAATCATCAAAACCGCCGTACGTAATATAATCATCAGGATTGCAGTATTCGTCATGTACATTCAAAACAGGATAGCCGCTTTCATCACCGATCATTTTTGCAAGACCTTTGTAGAGGGTGATATCCTGCGCCTCACACTGTGAGCGGGACTTGAAACCGGGCGTATAAAGAACCTGTCCGCCGGATGTATGCATATCTACAACTGTACAGATGTTCATATGATTCATCAGATATTCGGCGTTTGCCTTTGTTTCAGGGGAAGATAATGGATAGTTTCCTGCACCTCTCTGATATTCTTCGGGCTGCCAGCCGACAGGATAGTTGCGGTTGAAGTCATTCCCGTATTTTACCGGAGCTTCTTTGACAGTCATTCCGTCAAAGTCTTTGATCATTCCTTCTGTATATACATGATAGAAAATGCCTTCGTCAGCATCCGGCTGGCGTTTTGTCATGACACGGGGATCTTGTGCGCTGACTTTCCAGATGCCTGACGGAGATTTGATTCTCATCTTGCGAATCACGCCGTCTCCGTCGATATCCTCAGGCTGAAGACCGGGCATAGGTTCATCATAAGGATAAAAAGTGTTGACACTGCGTACAGAACCGGGAGTAGTCAGATAATATTCAGATCCGTCAGGCGAAACACGCGGGCATGCGTAGATTGTGTAATTCTTCAGAAGTTTCTGAACTTCATCAGATTCAAAATCAGTAAAAAGAACATCAAGAAAATACATAATTACCATGGATCCGGTAACTTCACCGGCATGGATGTTGCCTTCGACGTAATATCCCGGCTTGTCTTCAAAATCACCATAAGCGGTATCTGTAATCTTGATCAGCAGGATATCTCTTCCTTCTTTTGTTGTACCTGTCTTTTCAATCCGGCAGTAATCAGGATATCTTTCTGCATATTCTTTCAGAAGTGCTGTGATCTCATCATAGAGATAATAGTGGTCATAGACCTGCGTAACATGATCAGTAAGTTTCATTAGAACTGTTCCTTTCAAAAAACATAAAACAATCATACCCCGTTTCATGCGGGGTATGAAATGCTTTGCCTGTAATATTTAATCAAGATCTTCGCCGTTGGAGGCAATGACTTTCTTATACCAGTAGAAAGAGTCCTTACGGTATCTGTTTAATGTTCCGGAACCATCATTGTTCATGTCTACATAAATAAATCCGTATCTCTTTTCCATTTCTCCTGTACCGCCGGAAACAAGATCAATACATCCCCATGATGTATAGCCGATGAGATTAACACCATCAAGATCAATGGCTTTCTTCATTTCAATGATATGATCTCGTGTAAAGTTGATCCGGTAGTCATCGTGGCATTTTCCGTCAACGAGCACATCCTTCGCACCAAGACCGTTTTCTACGATCATAATCGGAAGTCCGTATCTGTCCCAGATCTTATTGAGGACAATTCTCATTCCCATAGGGTCGATTGTCCATCCCCAGTCACTTGCTTTCAGGTAGGGATTCTTGAGGCCTTCCATAAGATTTCCCTCGGTTTTAAGATACTTTTCAGGATGCATGGCAACAGGGAAGGAGTGGTAGTAGGAACAACTGTAGAAGTCTACTGTACCTTCTTTCAGCAGTTCGTCATCACCTTCTTCTTTTTTAATAACAATGTTGTTTCTTTCCAGTTCTTTCAGCTTGTAGGAAGGATATTCACCTCTGCACATGACATCACCATAGAACCAGAGCACTTCTCTTTCCTTATCCTGACATGCCTGCACATCTTCAGGATCACAGGTATACGGATAGAAACCCTGCTGAGCCATCATCAGACCGATCTTGTTCTCAGGATCAATTTCATGACCTGCCTTTACTGCCTTTGCGCTGCAGATGAACATATGCCATTTCAGCTGTTCTCTGTTTTGAAGGTTGGTACTTGCCTCATGATTGCCGTTCATCATAAACATTCCGTTCAGGTTGATTTCATTGATTGTCAGCCAGTAATGAACCAGACCTTTGTATCTGGTGAACACAGTTCGTACATACTTTTCAAAAGCATCTACAGTATGTCTTGATACAAAGCCGTCATATTTATTTGCCAGATCAAGAGGACAGTCAAAATGGTGAAGAGTGACGAGAGGTTCAATATTGTACTTTCTGCATTCCTTAAAGATATTTTCATAGAATACAAGACCTTCTTCATTCGGTGTTTCGTCATCTCCATGAGGATAAATACGCGTCCAGTTGATTGACATGCGGAACAGTTTAAAACCCATTTCCGCGAATAAAGCAATATCCTCTTTCCAGTGATGATAGAAGTCTGTAGCTTTATGACTTGGATAATAAGTATTTTCATCAATGTAAGGTTCTGCACCTGCAGGTACATCTGTAAATGCTATAATCTCTTTCTTAGTACCGTCAGAAAGCCTCAGGAACATTCTTCTCGGTATATGATGAATACCGTCGCCTCCGGTAACTACATCCGCTACTGCAAGGCCTTTGCCTCCGGACAGATATCCGCCTTCATACTGGTTGGCAGCAGTTGCACCGCCCCAAAGAAAATGATCAGGAAAGCCCATAAATTATTACCTCCATTACGTGATATAAATATTATATCTTGTGTAAAAAGGATGTGTGATCATATGAATCATTTGAAAGAAAAGTTTCTGGCCGCTCTTGAACAGGAAGGCTATGCGGAACACGGGTATTACAGTGTGGAAAATCTTGGAAATCAGATTTATCACATGCATGAAGGAACAAAAACAGTACCGCCTGGAACATTGCGAAATCCCGGTGATCCGGCAAGTATGAACAACCCTTCTTCTGTTTATTTTGCTGTGGAAGGAGATGAACTGCTCGTCATTGACGGCGGTAATATTCCTGCAGAAGGATCGGCAGCGGAAAAGGATGCAAAATTCATTCTCGACACTTTTGGGGAAAACAAGAAAGTTTCCTTTGCTTTAACACATAGTCACGGTGACCATATCGGTCTTCTGATGAACAGAAGTGTTACAGAAAATCTGGAGATCAAAGCTGTCTATCTGGGCAGAGAAGATTACGCTGATGATCCGGAAAGCTTCCGGTTCGGCATTGAAACATGCAGTCCGTGGAAAGATAAAACAATTCTTCTCGAAGATGGTGATTCCTTTACAGTGAACGGTTCTGTTTATGAAACCTGCATGATTCCCGGACATACTCCCGGTTCAGCCGTATTTATTCAAAGGGACAGGAAGGCGGTCTTTACAGGTGATGCGGCCGGCAGCGGTTATGTATGGATCTTCTGGCAGTACGGAAACAATCCGCTTGGGATGCTGGAGGACGGAATACGGAACATGCTTTTGAGAACAAATGATCTTGATGAACTTCACTTCTATGCGGGACATCGCTGGCAGCAGTTCTATGCACTGAATCCGGAACATCCCGGGGAAACCGGAAGATGGTATGCTGAAGATATGCTGAAAGTTCTGAAAGGATTAAAAGACGGAACGGCGGTTAAACATGCATATCCTGTTATGAAGGACGGAGTTGAAGTTTATTTGAAAGGATGCAGAGCAAAGATTGATACTACAGAACTTCTGATCAGAGAATATCTTGCGAATGACTAAGGTTTCATTCCGGCGGAAAAGCAGAGCTTGTTTTGATACAGGCTCTGTTTTTGCTATAATTAACACAATGTATTTCCGGAGGATCAAAATGAAAGAATATCTGAAACACCATGCATGGAATCCTGAAGTAAAGGATGCGTTGAACAAGCTGATTGCGGAGTATGGAAAAGACAGTGAATCATATGATCCTTCTGTCTATGTTGTCAGTGATTCTGATAATACCATTTCTGTTTTTGATGTTGAACATCAGCTGGCGGTATATCAGCTTCAGGTGATGGCATTCGCTTTTTCGCCGGCACAGATTGAAAAGATCCTTTTCAGCGGTCTTTCGGACATCCAGAAAAAAAGAACAGGCTGTACGAAGGATGGTCTCGGGCACAGTTATCAGGAGTGGATGGAAGACATTCGCAATGCATATACGTATCTATACAGAAAATACGGTCCGTTTACACCGGAAGGCTTCAGTGAATCTGAAGCTTCGGAGATTCATAAGGATCCGCAGTGGATGGAATTTGCGGCGAAAATGCGTGCGATGTATACACTGGTTACTAAAGAGGAAGACGGAGGAATTTCATGTCCGTGGCTTCTTGCCTGGTTTTCAGGAATGACAGAACAGGAAGTATATGATCTGGCATATAAAAGCCATAAGTATTATTCAGAGCTTGAAACCAGCAAAGAAACATGGACTTCTCCGGAGAATATTCCTTCATGCCTCGGTGTAACAGAAGCAGAATGGATCTGCGGCATACAGGTGACAGATAATATCAGAGAACTTTTCAGGGAACTGCATGACAACGGCATTGCTGTATGGGTATGCTCAGCTTCCGGCACGGACCCGATCAGAGCAGCGATCGACTGTTTCGGCCTTCATCCGTATATAGAGGGCATGATGGCAATGACAATGGCATCGGAGAACGGTATTTATACTGAAAAATATGACTTTGATCACGGTTATGCATGGCTTGCTCTAAAGGACGGCAGCTGGATGAAAGATCAGGCTGCAGCACATGTGCAGACACAAGGTCAGGGGAAAGTCACTGCTGTTGAAAATGTCATTGTTCCTAAAAAAGGTCATGGACCGGTCGCGGGCTTCGGTGATTCGTCAGGTGATTTTGCATTCTGCACACAGTTTTCCTCAATGAAGACAGCGGTGATTTTCAACCGTGCTGACAGAAGTGTCAGTGATGGCGGAGGTCTTCTGGCTGAACTTGCAGTATACCAGAAAGATATTCTGGACTATGATTTATATAAAGCAGAAAAAGCAGGAGATATCCTTTATGTTCTTCAGGGAAGAGATGAAAACGGAAGCCGTACGCTTCTTCCGGAAAGAAAGACCAGAAGACTTGGCAGCCGTGAACTGAAATTATTCAAAAACAGTGAAAATGAAACTGAACTGGAGTATATGAAAAATCATCATCTTTCATGCAAAGAGATATTATCTGCATTTTCACTCATTACACCGGCTGGTGCACAATTTGATTTCTCATTTGGATTTCTCAATGAGGAACCTGCAGTTCAAAGCAGAAAATAAGGAAAGAAGGTAAGGCATATGATCAGAATGATCAAGGACTTCACGCCCAAAGGATTTCGTAAAATGCCGGGATACGGAAAATCCGAACACTTCGACCCTGGCCATACGGGCAGATGGGACAATTTCAAGCTGCATCACTATACACATACTCTTTTGAAAGGCTGGCTTTTGTATGCGGCAGTGATGATTCTTCTCGCTGCGATGGGATGGAGGTCTTATCTCAGACATGAATTATGTTTCGGACCTGCTGTACCGCTTCTTTTCGGCACATATCTCATACATCGTTCTGATGATTCCTCCTTTTCGCAGTCATTAAAACTGATCGCAAATGTCTTTATTCTCTATGCATGGAAGAATGTCATGTTTGCGATGATGGAAATGAGCAGTGCTGCAACGGTAAGAGGAGTTTCGGGAAGTATTATCTGGATCGGAACAATTGTGACCGGGATCATGATCGCTGCCGGCATGTATGACAGCAAACATGAAATGCAGAGCGGCTTTGTCAGTGCAGTGGATCTGGTATCAATTGCTGTTCTGATGTTTATGAGCCTCCGCGGTTCAGAAAATATGACGCTTCTTTATCTGACTTTTATTGCCATGTTTGTTTTCGCTGCAGTAAATCTGATTTTCACCTTGCCCGCTGTACTGATCAAACATCCGGAAGAAAGAGGAAACATCATAAGATTCACGCTTTGCATGGTTGCCGGCTGTATACCGCTTGCGGCAGGTCATTTCCTGTCAGGCTCAGCCGCTGCCGGTGCAGCTGTATATCTGCTGTTTTTTGGACTGACTGCAGTTACTGTTATCCCGGGAAGTATTCCTCGTCATAACCGCAGAGCAATCCTTCTGCCTGCAGGAGCAGTACTTGCGGCAGACTATCTGCTTTCATTTGTAAATACAAAGATGACAACTGCATCTGTCAAAGGCGTGCTCAAATTTATCGGCCGTTTCTTCAGCGGAACGCTCGCTGTTCCGGAATCTCTGACCATTCGTCTGTCCTCATTATGTACAGCGATGCGTGCACCTGTTTATGCATTGCTCCGGCTTGTTAACAAAGCAGTAAAGCTGCCGGTATGGATGGTGAGCGAAAGCGGGACATATGAAGGTTTTCAGCTGTATGCTGTGAATCATGTTTGTACATATCTGGTTCTTGCTCTGCTTGTATCTTGTGCAATTGAACTTTCCGTACGTCTTCGCCTGAAGAAAAATTGAGCGTGATTACCGTAAAAAAATTACTGTATATCTTTCGCTTTGGAAAAAGTTATAATGGTTACAGGAGAATCTGCACTCATGAAAGATAGAAATGTAATACACGATCTGCTGACTTTGGTGAATTCAGCAACTCGTGAAACAAATGAAATTGTTATAGCGCGTGCACTTCTGGAAAACAGAGCAGATCTTGCACATTTATCCATGGATGTGCTTTCAAAAAAGTATTATGTATCTCAGGCAAGTATTACGCGTTTTATAAAAAAGATCGGTTTCGAAGATTTTCGCTCTTTTAAGGAAGCAATGATCAATTCTCAGGAATTTCTGAGAAACAGATATGAATCTCCTTCATATATTGATACAAGTCAGGTGATCAGTACGATTAACGATGAATTTGTCAGAGTTCTTCAGGAGATGAAGACGATTCCGCCGGAAATGTATGATTCCCTGGCTGAACTGATCAGCAGTTATGACAGAGTCTAGTTTTTCGGAACAGAGATGAGCATGTCGATGCTGAGACTTTTTCAGCTGAAAGCAGAGTCCATCGGGCGCAACTGCTATATGCTGCATCAGTATTCAAATCAGATAGAAACATTAACAAGACTGACGGAAAAAGATCTTGCCATTGCGGTCATTACTAACGAAAGGTGGATTCACAGCTTTCCGGTAAATGCTTTCTCGGAAAGCAAGGCACATACTGTTCTTCTTACGCTGGAAGATCTTGATGTCAATACTTCTGATTTTGATGATGTATTTGAATACGGTCATATTATGCGCAGTGATCTGGCATATTATCAGCTGGCGTTCTTTGCCCAGGTACTGACGCGCATGCTCTGATGAAAGAAAGCAGCCAGATGAAGTGCTGACTGAAATACAGTGTAATCCGGAATGATGCAAAGGGCATGATCCGGATTTTTTATTTCCGGATACACGAGTGGTGCCGCGATTTGCGAAAAATGAAAAGTTTATGCAGTATTTGCGGTAAATGTTTTCGTATTCTGATCTTCATTTTCGTGACTTCGTAATCTTTTGTGGTAGAATTGCCGATAAGCACTGTCTTAAACAGTGCGTTGAGGATATTTGCATATGAATTTTGATCGTGTATGGAATTTTTCTGCGGGACCGGGAGTTCTGGCTGAAGAAGTACTGCTCAGGGCGCAGAAAGAAATGATGAATTATAACGGTACCGGCATGTCGGTTATGGAAATGAGTCACCGTTCCGGTGCTTATCAGGAGATCTTTGCACATACAAAGTCCCAGTTCCGCAAACTGATGCATGTTCCGGATGAATATGAAATTCTTTTCCTGCAGGGAGGAGCGACAACACAGTTTGCTATGGTTCCGCTGAATTTTCTGAAAGAAAACAGAGGAGCAGATTATGCAGTTACCGGAAACTTCGCAGGAGCAGCGTTCAGAGAAGCCGGCAAATACGGAACAATGCATTGTGCATATGACGGCACAAAGGATGGATTTACGCATATTCCTTCCCAGTCTGAACTTGTACTGGATCCTTCTGCTTCGTATTTTCACTATTGTGCGAATAATACAATCTTCGGTACGGAATGGAATTATATTCCTGATACCGGTGATGTTCCGCTGATCTGCGATATGTCTTCCGACATTACTTCAAGAGTCGTGGATATTTCCAGATACGGTCTGATTTATGCCGGTGCTCAGAAGAATATGGCACCTGCAGGTGTCACCGTTGTTATTATCCGGAAAGATCTGGCGGGACACCAGAGAGCAGACACACCTGTCATGCTGAATTATGACACAATGATCAAGAAGGATTCTATGTATAATACTCCTCCATGCTGGTGTATTTACATGCTCGGGCTGACACTGGACTGGCTGGAGGAATGCGGCGGTGTTGAGGCAATGGAACAGAAGAAGCATGCCAAGGCTATGCTGCTGTATGATGCACTTGAAAACAGTACACTGTTCAAGCTCCATGCTGACAAAGAATCCAGATCGGATATGAATGTTACTTTCCGTACAGGAGATGAAGAACTTGACCGCAAGTTTATTGCTGAAGCAGCTGATGCCGGTTTCGTCAACCTGAAAGGCCATCGTCTTTCCGGCGGCATGCGTGCTTCCATTTACAATGCGATGCCTGAAGAAGGCGTAATGTGTCTCCGTGATTTTATTGAAGAATTTGACCGTATAAATAAATGAGTGAGGTAAATATGTACAAGATTAAACTGCTGAATAACATTTCTCCTTCTGCAAAGCAGATTCTGAAAGAACCTGAATATATGCTGAGCGAAACAATGGAAAATCCGGACGCACTCTTTGTCCGTGCTTCCGATCTTCATAATTATGAATTCAATCCTGAGGTGCTGTGCATCGGCAGAGCAGGCATCGGTGTAAATACAATTCCTCTGGATAAGTGTTCCGAAAAGGGCATTATTGTGTTCAATACACCCGGCGGCAATGCCAACGGTGTAAAGGAACTGTTCCTTTTCGGTATCTGCATGGCATCCCGTGATCTTTTCGGCGCCATGAACTGGGTATATCACTATGATGATTCCGAGGGTGCAGTTGAAGAACGCATGGAGAAGATCAAGAAGAAGTTTGCCGGTCCGGAATTCTCCGGCAAGACACTTGGTGTCATCGGTACAGGAAACGTCGGCTCTCTTGTTGCCAATATTGCACTTGATCTCGGCATGAAAGTATATGCATATGATCCATATCTTTCAGTTGACGCAGCGTGGAAGATCAGCCGTCATGTCAACCGTGTTGCTTCTGTAAATGAACTTCTCAAGCGCAGTGACTATATCACTCTGCATATGCCGCTGACTGATGAAACACGCGGCATGATTGATGAGAAGGCAATCGGAATGATGAAGAAAGGTGTACGTCTGATCAATTATGCAAGAGGTGGAGTGATTGACGAAGATGCGGTCATTGCTGCATTGAATTCCGGCAAGATTGCACGGTATGTATCAGACTTCCCTACCCGCAGACTGATTGAAACAAAGAATGTTGTACTGACACCTCACCTTGGAGGTACAACAATTGAAGCAGAATCCAGCTGTGCACGTATGGCTGCATCAGAAATGGATGATTATCTGCAGAACGGAAATATCAAGAATTCCGTTAACATGCCTGATGTTGTGCTGGAAAGAAGCGGTGCTGCCCGTGTATGCATTATTCATAAGAATCTGCCCGGCATGCTTACAAGAATCATGCCTGTATTCTCTGAGCAGGAAATTAATATTGAGAACATGACAAACAAGTCACGCGGAAACTATGCATATTCTGTGTTTGATGTAAACTCACGCATCGACAGTTCACTGATTGAAAAACTGGAAAATATGGACGGTATTATCCGTGTGAGAGTACTGCATTAAACGATCCCGAAAAAAATGAATTCATACGAAGGAAGAAGAAAACACAGAATGTGCTTCTTCTTTTTTTTTTCAGGAATCATAACGGGGAAAGAAAGAAATATACGGGTATATGTAAGCAGAGAACAATGATCCAGGAGGTAATTAAAATGTTTGATCAGAACTCAGTTGAAATCACAGGCACAATGACTGCCGATCCGAAACACCTTACAACCCGCAACAACCATGACTGGTCCTATTTTTCCGTATGTGTCAGAAGACCTGAACCGTCAAAGGCAGTAGATTACATCAACGTTACTGCATGGAATGAGAACGCAACCCGTGTCTGCGAGGGATTCCACGCAGGAGACAGAATCAAAGTTCAGGGAAGACTTCAGAAACAGACTTATACGGGAACAGACGGCATGAAACGCTTTGACACTCGTATTATTGCAGAAAAAATCGAACGGCCCAGACTTTCGGAAGAAGACGATCCGGACTTTGACAGGGAAAATACTGCAGAATGAGCATGCATGTACAGGCCGCTGCGGCAGGAGTGATGATCTGCCTTGCCGCAGTGCACCCTGTGCAGAACACAGGGATCAGAACATATACAGTTCATTCAGAAGATACGGAAGGAAATGCTGTTGCCGGTGCAGTATACGGGTTTTACAAAGATGCGGAATGTACGATACCGCTGTTATCACCATACGGAACACAGGTTCTGCTGAATGATGAGAATAAGGAACAGACTCTGTTCAATGCAGAAGAGGTCTGGATCAAGGAAATCCAGGCACCGTACGGATGTTATCTGCTGGATGAACCGCTGTCTTTTACGGAAGATGATACAGTTTCAGCAGTACATCACAAGATCACGATTGAAACAGAACTTCCTGATAATTCAGAAGCTTCACTGTACCTTGATGAAGAACAGTATGCAGTGTGGAATGGCGAAAAGTGGGTGGATACGGAAGGAAATGAGATTGTCTTCAGAGCGGGAGATATATTGAAACTGTCGGTAACCGGAAATGAGTGGACGTATTTCCCGGAAAAAGAAATTGTTATTCCTCAGTATTACAGTGAAGAAGAAAATCCGGTTGTCTTCAAAACGGAAGGAAAATTATTCGGTGTAATTACTGTTCCGGAGGAATTCAGAGAATGTACTTTTGCCTTATATGCGGATGAAGAAGGAAAAATGCCGGCTGAGGAAGTAAACGGTGAAGATGCATCAGGAAAAAACGAATACCGGATGGAAACAGGAGACTATTATCTGAAATGGATGGATACACCTGAAGATTACTGGACAGTTCCGGAAATGTCAGAAGTTCATCTCAATGACTCTCAGAAAACCACAGCAGATATTTTACTGGAAAAACCGGAAATCTCCCTGTATGCCGCAGATGCTTTGACCGGAAACAGCCTGTCAGGTACATGGACTGTGACAGACTGTATTACGCAGGAAAAGATGGAAGTTTACGAAAAGAGCGGGATAGATTGTTCAAATCTGAAAAGAGAGCATCAGTATGAAATCAGTTTTTTAATCAGTAACGGTTATTATCCGTGCAGTCCGGTGACAATTGAAGTGCCGGCTGAGAAAACAGAATTATCGGTTCAAATATCATGCCGGCCGGTTCTTATACAGGTACAGGTGAAAGACAGTACAGACGGGACATTGCTTCATGGCCTGACATATGAACTTTATAAAGAAGGACGTCCTGTCCTCTCATGGCAGACAGAACAAACCGTTCATGGCAGCTGTCTGAAAACAGGAACAGCATATGAACTTCGTATTGCCGGTCTGCCGGATGATTATCTTCCGGCTGATCAAAGTGTGCTGTTTATTCCGGAAAATGCTGATTACACTGTACAGCAATGTCTGAAGGCAGTGCCGTATGTCCGTTTTTACGGACCGTCTCTGCAGGGCAGCACAGTGACTTTGTACAAGGACGAGAAGTGTACGGAAAGAGCAGAGGATATCTTCGGCATAGAAACCGGCGGAAAGACAGAATACAGTCTTTTTAACGGGACATATTATGCAAAGTTATCTGATATTCCATCAGGCTGGTATGCGGATGATACTGTATACCAGGTTGCAGTCAATCATGCATCTTCACCGGTAACTATGCTGGAAACTGAATTTGTGCCGGTTTCCGTATCTGTTCATGTTTTCGAAGATGATCAGAATTATGCTGAAGGAGCACTTCTTGTTTTAAATGATGAAAACGGAAAAGAGATCAGACGGTGGGTTTCCAATGGTAATGAATCTGTGCCGGGAGTACTCAGCCGGAATACTTCGTATACATTGCAGGTGATCAGTGCCCCGGGACTTTATACATACGATCATACTCCGGTAAGTTTCCGGACGGCAGAATATGCACAAGATCATGAAGTTACGGCAGAAATTCATCTGGAATCCTATGTCAGCTGGTCTGTGACATACGGGACACAAGCCGGAATTTCATGCGGCTTGTATCAGGACAGAAACTGCACAGAATACGCATCTGATATTCACGGACAGCCGGCATACGGAGAAACAGATGAAGATGGTATGATCTGTTTTCTGATGCGTCCGGGAATTTACTGGTTTAAAGCAGATTGCGCAGACAGCCGGATTCTTGCGGATGAAACACCGGAACTTATGGTGATTGACGGGAATACCTGGACTGTGAAGCTGCAGCGAGAAGTGAAATATCTGCAGTTCTCTTTCGGACTGCTTGATCAGAAAGACCGGTATGTGTGTGGCGCAGAAATGGAGCTTCTTGATGAGAACGGAAGTGTAATCTATACCTGGACGAGCAAAGAAGAACTTTCCGTTACATCAGGAGAGTTTCTTGAAAAAGGAAAAGAATACAGCATCAGAATGAGAAAAGCGCCTGAAGGCTATGAAAAGACGCTTACATCTGTTTCATTTTCACTTCCTTCTTCTCTTGAGGAGGATATGCCGGTAATCCGCATGCAGATTAAAGAAAAAGAAAACGGCACATCTGTTTCCAGAGAAACCGTTATGACTGCTGCAGATACCGGACAGGCAGGAAAACATGTCTTTCCGTATGCATTGATTTCCTTTATAACCTTGCTCGCTGCGGCACTGCTCGTTTTTGTGAAACAAAGAAAGAAAAAATGAAACCGCTTTTGAAAACGGGTTGACATGAATTTACATTCTGCTATCATATTGAATAATCCTTAAATGCAGTGAAGAGAAAAAGTAAGCAGGTCTGATTCAAAGAGAACTTCCGGATGGTGAAAAGGGAGTGATGAAGTAATGCTGAAAACACATCCCGGAGCAGTTCATTCGAAACAGCAGTAGAGTGAAACGTGAGTGCACGTTACAGCACAGGAGTATGTCAGTACTTCATGAGGCTGTATTCGCGAGAGTACAGTGAAATCAGGTGGAACCACGTTTATATAAGGACGTCCCGATACAGCAAGGGCGTCCTTTTCATTTAACAGGAGGCATGAAATATGTCAGAAGAAATCAGAATTCCTCAAGGCATGCGTGATCTGATTCAGGATGAGGTTATCCGGAAACAGCAGCTGAAAAACAGAATTGAGGAAGTATTCGAAAAGAGCGGTTACAGTGAAATCATCACTCCGGCAATTGAGTATTACAACACGTACGAAAATGCATTCAGTTCCATGCAGGATGAGGAAATGTACAAATTCTTTGATCAGGATGGAAGAATCCTGACGCTGCGTGTAGATATGACTGTTCCGATTGCACGTGTCTGTGCATCAAAGTTCACAAATACAGAACCGCCGTATCGTTTCCGTTACTGTTCGGATGTATTTAAAGTACGTCATACATTTGCAGGCAAAAGGAGTCAGGTGACAGACTGCGGCATTGAACTGATCGGTATGGATGAAAGTGCAGATCTGGAAGTGCTGTCAACAGCACTGGATGCAATGGCGTCTTTCGGCATTGAGGACTATACACTGGAAATCGGCAATTCTTCCTTTTTGAAAAAGGCATGCCGTGCTGTGAACATGGATGATGATACGATGCGCATCCTTGCAGATCTCATTGACAGAAAATCCATGGTTGAACTTGAAGAATATCTCAGCCTGCTGAATCTTTCCGAAGAAGTTTCCTCTTTCTTCCTTCTTCTTCCTATGCTTGGAGGAAAGGCGGATGTTCTGGAACTGGCGGAGAAGGTCAGCTTTAATGAAGATCTTCGCAATGAAGTGAACAAGCTCAAGGTTCTTGCAGGGCAGCTGAAAGAACTTGGCTATGAAGACAGAATTACCTTTGATTTCGGCAAGGCTCCGCATCTTGATTACTATACAGGTATCATCTTTGAAGGATATGTCAGCGGTTCAGGCTCATCTGTTCTTTCAGGAGGAAGATATGACAACCTTCTTTCTTCTTTCGGAAGAGATCTTCCGGCCTGCGGTTTTTCAATCAAACTGGATTATCTTCTCGAACTGGTTCCTGCATTCCGGCGGCGCAGGATTCGTCTTCTTTATCCGAAGGGAAAGGAAGTCGAAGCTGTTCTCAAGGCACGTGAACTGCGTGAAGAAGCAGATGTGGAGCTGACTGTGTATGATGGAGAAACACTGGAGGTGGCATTATGAGTCTTTCGGCAGCACTTACTAAAGGACGTCTGGAAAAATGTGTTGTGGAAATGCTGGACAAGTCCGGATACGGAACTGAGAAACTGAAAGACAAGGGAAGAGCATTGATCTTTCAGGATACAAAGAAAGATGTGCGGTACTTTCTTGCCAAGCCGAATGATGTCATCACATATGTAGAACATGGTGTCGCTGATGTCGGTGTTGTCGGAAAGGATACTTTGATGGAAGGCGGCAGTGATTATTATGAACTGCTGGACCTGAAGGTTGGTGAATGCCGATTCATCCTTGCAGGGCTTCCGGAAGTAAATCCTCTGGAGAAAGTAGGCCATGTAAAGATCGGCACGAAATATCCGAATGTCGCAGCTGATTATTTCCATCGTAAAGGTATGGAAGTGGAAATCATCAAGATTGACGGATCAGTTGAACTCGGTCCGGTACTCGGGCTGTGCGACGGCATTGTAGATATTATGGAAACCGGTACAACTTTACGTGAAAACGGGCTGGTGGTATTTGATACAGTATGCAGAATCAGTGCCCGCGTAATTGTGAATAAAGCAGCGTTTAAAATGAAGAGAGAAGAGGTTATGACATTTATCAATGACCTGAAAGGAGCTATGTAATTCATATGTTGACAGAAATCAGAAAAGAAGACCGCGAGGAACTTCGCGCTTATCTGGACAGCCGTACACAGGAGATCAGCAGTGATATTCTGGTAACAGTTTCTGATATCCTTGCGGATGTAAGAAAGAACAAAGACAGTGCATGTTTTGCATATACGAAGAAATTCGACGGCGTGGATCTTACGGAATTCCGGGTCAGTGAAGAAGAAATCAATGAGGCTGAAAAACTGGTAGATCCGGATTTCATGGAAGCAATGAGAAGAGCAAAGGAAAATATTACTTCTTTCCATCAGGCACAGGTTCAGCAGTCCTATATTCAGCAGAAAGAACTGGGCATTTATCTTGGTGAACGTGTACTTCCTTTGAACGCTGCGGGAATTTACGTTCCCGGCGGCAGAGCACAGTATCCTTCTTCTGTTCTGATGAATGCAATTCCGGCAAAAGTTGCAGGTGTTTCCCGTATTGTCATGGTTACGCCTCCGAACAAAGAGGGAAAGATCAATCCGAATATTGCTTTCGCTGCCCGTCTTGCGGGTGTAGATGAAATCTATAAAATCGGCGGAGCACAGGCAGTTGCAGCACTGGCTTACGGTACAGAATCCATCCCGTCTGTAGATAAGATTGTCGGTCCCGGCAATATCTTTGTGGCAGCTGCGAAAAAACTTGTGTACGGCAAAGTTGATATTGATATGATTGCCGGTCCTTCTGAAATTCTGGTTGTTGCGGATGACGGTGCTGATCCGGAATATGTCGCAGCTGATCTTCTTTCTCAGGCAGAACACGATCCCATGGCTTCTCCGATTCTGCTGACAACCAGCCGGACGCTTCTTGAAGAAGTAAATAAGGAACTGCGCAGGCAGACAGATGTTCTGCCGAAGAAGGCAATTGTAGAAAAGAGTCTCGCTGATTACGGCAAGGCAATTGTCTGTGATTCCATCGAAGAGTGCATTGATTTCGCAAATGCGATTGCTCCGGAACATCTGGAACTTTGCATCTCTGATCCTATGGTTTATCTCAGCCAGGTAAAGAATGCCGGCTCCGTCTTCCTTGGATACTATACATGTGAATCTATCGGTGATTATTTCGGCGGAACGAACCATGTTCTTCCGACCAGCGGTACAGCAAGATTCTCCAGTGCCCTCGGTGTTGATGCATTTATCAAGAAATCATGTTTCCTGCATTATACAAAGGAGGCTCTTGACGCATACGGCCGGTACATCATTGATATGGCCGAACAGGAAGAACTGTCAGCACATGCGAATGCTGCAAGAGTGAGGATGAAGAAATGACAAAGAATGTAACAGGATATCAGGCACATATACAGAAAGGCCTTCTGCTGAACGCGAATGAAGCTTCAGCGAATCTGAGTGCTTCGCTCATGCAGGAAGTAACAGATGCACTTCCTTCTGTAGCGTTTAATCGTTATCCGGACAATGATGAAAAAGAACTGCTTGAAGCATATGCGGAAGCGTTTCATCTGAAGAGCACACAGCTCCTTGCAGGCAATGGTTCCGATCAGATGCTTGGATTCATTATTGCAAGTTATCTCGGCAAAGGAAAAACGTTGTATACATTTAATCCGGATTTCTCGATGTATGACTATTATGCAAGCTCCTATGAGGCTTCTGTAGAGAAGTATGTGATTGAGGAAGACGGTTCGTTTGATATTGATGCATTTATTGAAACGGGTAAAGAGAAACATGCGGACCTTGTCATGTTTTCCAATCCAAACAATCCTTCCGGACATCTGCTGAACAGAGCTGAAGTTATAAAGATTGTAACTGCCTTCCATGATGTTCCGGTAGTAGTAGATGAAGCTTATATTGAGTTCGCCGATACGGAAAGCATGGTATATGCTGTTGAAGAGTATGACAACCTGTTTGTAACAAGGACTTTGTCAAAAGCGTTTGGTCTTGCCGGATTGCGAATCGGTTTCCTGATCTCTTCACAAGAGAATATGGCAAAGCTGAAACCGCAGGCTGTTCCGTATGCGTTGAATGCACTCAGCATGAAGATCGGAACGATTGTTCTTTCACATGCCGGTGAAATCCTTACGGCTGCGAAAAATACAGTATGTGAGAGAGAACGCGTATATGAAGCTGTGAAAAATTACAATGCTGCACACTTCAATCCTTCGCAGGCCAATTTCATTTACGGCAGATCTGAGAAGAAAGAGAGACTGCTTGACATGTTCAGCGAAGAAAATATTGTGATCCGTAATTATGCGGGAAAGGATTCTTTCCGTATTACGATCGGCAGTCCTGAAGAAAACAATGCGGTACTTGCTGTACTGCAGCGTTTTGAGGAGGAAAATGCATGAGAACTGCATCAGCTGAAAGAAGCACAAAGGAAACATCCGTTCAAACGAGTATCAATCTGGATGGAACAGGTATTTCTGATATTCATACAGGAATCGGTTTTTTTGATCACATGCTGGATCTTCTTTCTTTTCATTCAAAGTTTGATATTAAAGTGCACGCTGAAGGTGATCTGAATGTAGATGATCATCATACGATCGAAGACTGCGGCATTGCACTTGGGAATATCTTCAAAGAAGCTCTTGGTGACCGCAAGGGGATTGAGCGCTACGGAAGTTTTACACTTCCGATGGATGAAGCACTGGCTACAGTTTCCATAGATATCAGCGGAAGACCGTTCCTTGTTTTCAATTGTGAGTTCAAACGTGAGAAAATCGGCGAAATGTCCACGGAAATGGTAGAGGAATTTCTGCGTGCCTTTGCTTTTGCGGCAGGAATATCTCTTCATGTGAATCTTCATTACGGAAATAATGATCATCATAAAGCTGAGGCTGTTTTCAAAGCTCTGGGACACGCCTTGAAGGCTGCTGTAAAGGTGACAGGAACAGAAATTCCCAGTTCCAAGGGGATGCTGGAATGATCGGCATTATTGATTACGGCATGGGAAATCTGCGCTCTGTGCAGAATGCACTGAAAAAGATCGGGCAGGAATGTCTGATCAGCGGAAATCCTGATGTGCTGGAAAGCTGTGACAAGCTGATCCTTCCGGGAGTAGGTGCTTTTGGTGACTGTATGGCCAATATCAGAGAAAGAGGACTGGAAGAACCTGTTCGTAAAATGGTCAGTGAAGGAAAACCGATGCTCGGAATATGTCTCGGCATGCAGATGCTGTTTGAAGAAAGCGAAGAAAAAGGATTAACCAGAGGATTCGGCTTTATGAAAGGCAGAGTAATTCGTATGAATACAGATCTGCCGGTGCCTGAAATCGGCTGGAATCTTCTGGAATGGAATCAGGAAAATGAATTGAAATCGCGTCTTTCTGATCAGCCGTTTGTCTATTATGTTCATTCCTACTATGCAGCTGATTATGATGACAGAGATCTTGCTGCATATTCAATGTACGGGGATATCAAGGTTCCCGGTATTGTGATACACGGCTCTGTTGCCGGATGTCAGTTTCATCCCGAAAAGAGTGCAGAAGACGGACTGGCGATTCTTCGCTGGTTTGCGGAGGTGTTTGAATGATTATTCTTCCTGCTATAGATATGATGTCAGGACGCCCGGTGCGTCTTTACAAAGGTGAATATGAATCCAGTGAAGTTGTAGCTGATTCAGTTATTGAGACGGCAAAAAGATTTGAAGCAGCAGGTGCTGAGTGGATTCATATGGTGGACCTCGATGGTGCAAAGACAGGAAAAAGAGAAAATGCTCAGCTGATTACGGAAACTGCGCAGAACTGCAGTATTCCTGTGGAAGCAGGCGGAGGCATCCGTACGATGGAGGATATTTCTTTTTATATCGAAAATGGTGTGTCACGTGTCATTCTCGGAACTGCAGCAGTTTCCGATGAAGCGCTTCTGAAGGAAGCTCTTGCTGTTTACGGTGATAAAATTGCAGTCGGCATGGATTGCCGCAACGGTTATGCGGCTGTATCCGGCTGGCTGAAGACAAGTGAGCTTTATTATCTTGATTTTGCAAAACATCTTGAAGAAATCGGTGTGAAAACGGTGATTTTCACGGATATATCAAAGGACGGTACTTTATCAGGACCGAATTTTGAAATGCTGCGCTGTCTTTCCGGGACAACAAATATGAATATTATTGCCAGTGGAGGTGTGCGTGATCTCAAGAATATTCGAGACCTTGCCGCAATGAACCTTTACGGTGCGATTACCGGCAAAGCAATATATGCCGGTACCATGGATCTCTCAGAAGCAATTGCGGCTGCCGGAGGAAAATTATGATTACCAGAAGAATTATTCCTTGCCTTGACGTGAAAGACGGAAAGGTTGTAAAAGGGGTAAATTTTGTAGGGCTGAAAGAAGTCGGAGATCCTGTTGAACTTGCTGAAACCTACTATGAACAAGGTGCGGACGAACTGGTGTTTCTGGATATTACAGCTACATCCGACGGCCGTGACACAATGGTAAAAGTGGTAGAGCAGGTAGCAGAGAAGATTTTCATGCCGTTTACAGTCGGCGGCGGAATACGTACGGTTGACGATGTAAGACGAATGCTGAGAGCCGGTGCGGATAAGTGCTCATTGAATTCTGCAGCTGTGCGCAATCCTCAGCTGATTACAGATGCTTCACGTATGTTTGGTGATCAATGTATTGTTCTTGCCGTGGACGGGCGTAAAAGAAAAGACGGAAGCGGCTGGAATGTTGTGATTGCCGGAGGACGTATTGATACCGGTCTTGATGCTATTGAATGGATCAAGGAAGGCGTTGAACGCGGAGCTGGAGAAATTCTGCTGACGTCCATGGATGCCGACGGTACAAAGCAAGGTTTCGATATCGAATTTCTGAAAGCTGTTAAGGAAGCAGTCAGTGTACCCGTGATCGCCAGCGGCGGCTGCGGAAGTCTGGAACATTTCCGGGAGGTTTTTGAGGAAAATGCTGCAGATGCGGCTCTGGCAGCCAGTCTGTTCCATTATGGCGAACTGTCAGTCAGAGATGTGAAGGAATATTTGAATGAAAAGGGAATACAGGTGAGATTATGATTCGCCCCGATTTTGAAAAAGGAAACGGACTGGTTCCGTGTATTGTTCAGGATGCTGAAACAAATGTGGTACTGATGCTTGCTTATATGAATGAAGAGAGTTTCCGTATGACAGCAGAAACAAAGCTTGCAACATACTGGAGCAGAAGCAGGCAGGAACTTTGGGTAAAAGGTGCTACCAGCGGGCATTACCAGCATGTAAAAGAAATACTGATTGACTGTGATGAAGATACTGTTCTTCTGAAGGTGATTCAGGATGGTGCTGCTTGTCATACCGGAAAGTACAGCTGCTTTTACAGAAATATCGAAGGAGAGGAAATATTATGAATCAGATTGAACTGCAGTATGAAACAATACTGGAGAGAAAAAACAATCCCGAAGAGGGAAGCTATACAACATATCTCTTTAATAAAGGTCTTGAAAAGATTCTGAAGAAAGTTGGCGAGGAAAGCACGGAAGTTGTGATTGCTGCAATGAAAGGTGATAATGAAGAACTTACATGTGAAATCAATGATCTTCTGTATCATGTCCTTGTACTGATGGCTGAAAAAGGAATTACTCTTCAGGATATTGATGCCGAACTTGAAAAACGCGCTGCAAAAACACATAACCTGAAAGCAGAAAGAAAGCCGATCGAAAATCTTTAAACAGCAGAAAAAAGGTATGGATCAGAAGAAACATACCTTTTTTTGACTGAGGTACTGCAGATTCCTTTCTGATTTCGTATAATAGATCTAATACGGTGAAGATATGTATACATATATTACTTTGTTCGAAATCATCGGTACAATTGCATTTGCTTTGTCCGGTGCAATGAAAGCTGCCGATTATGATCTGGACCTCTTCGGAATTATCATCATAGGTGTTACGACTGCAACCGGAGGAGGTATTTTCCGTGATCTGATTCTCGGAAAAACACCGCCGTCAGCTTTTGCAAATTCACAGTATGTACTGACAGCTGCAGTTACAGCGTTTCTGGTTTTCTGTGTGCTTTATATCTTTCACGGAAAGCTTGATCTGGGGGATGAAGGAAGAGAAAAGTTTGAAATTATTCTTCTGCTTGCGGATTCCCTCGGTCTTGGTATTTTTACAGCAATGGGTGTGCGCACCGCCTGGAATATGTATCCTGATGCAGATATGTTTCTGTATGTATTCTGCGGCGTTGTGACCGGTGTAGGCGGAGGACTTCTGAGAGATACAATGCTCAGCTGTATGCCGGCAATCTTCACAAAGCATATTTATGCATCGGCATGTATTGCCGGAGCAATTGTTCAGGTGCTTCTTTTCAGAAAAGGATTTTATGAAGCGGGCTTATGGACGGCAACGATTATTGTTGTATTGATCCGCCTTGTCGCTGCCAGAAGACACTGGAGTCTTCCGAAAATACCGAAAAACTGATGCTTTTTTACTTAAAAGAGAGTTTTCTTATCCAAAAGTAATGAGAATTACCTGTGATTTGGTATAAAATAAATATGTTATACCAGTATGAATATGAATTCAGGAGGAAGGCAGTATGACGAATACAGATTATCCGTCCCGTATTAACAAATGGGAAATGTTTGAAGTTCAGATTGAAGGAACTGCTGAGGGTAATCCTTTTGTTGAACAGAGAGTAAATGCAATCTTCTCCAACCAGATGGAAAGCAAGGTTGTTGAGGGTTTCTACGACGGGAAAGGAATTTACAAAGTTCGTTTCATGCCGACATTTGAAGGAAAACACACATTTTCAATTCGTGCAACATTCATGAACGGCAGTGTATCCGGCGCATTCTATGTTGATCCGGCAAAAGAAACAAACAAGGGACCTGTAAGAACTGCTTCCACATATCACTTTGCGTATGAAAACGGTGAGACATACAATTCTGTCGGTACAACAGCATATGTATGGACATGGCAGTCAGATGAAACTATTGCCGAAACAATTGAAAGTCTTAAGAAAGCGCGCTTTAACAAGATCCGTTTCTGCATCTTCCCGAAACATTATGTATATAACTTCCATGAACCTTCCTCTTATCCTTACGAAGGAACACCGATGGATTCTTCTGTAATCACTGAAGAGAACTTCATGTCTTTCTGGGGAAAAACAAACGGAAGCGAGTTTGATCATTATCGTTTCAATCCTGCTCATTTCGCAAAGCTTGAGAAATGTATTGCAGCACTCGGCGAAGCCGGAATTGAAGCTGATCTGATCTTGTTCCATCCCTATGACAGATGGGGATTCTCATGTATGACAAGAGAAGAGAATGATTTCTATCTGTCTTATGTTGTAAGACGTCTTTCTGCTTATCATAACGTATGGTGGGCAATGGCAAATGAGTGGGATCTCATTCCTTCAAAGTCTCTTGAAGACTGGGAACATTACGGAAACCTTGTAGCAAAGCTGGATAGTTATCATCACCTGCGTTCTATTCATAACTGCAGGCAGATGTATGATCATTCCCGTCCCTGGATTACACACGCTTCTGTTCAGAGAGTTGACATCTACAAAGGTGCTAAACTGACAGATGAGTACCGTATCAGATACGGCAAGCCTGTTGTAATGGATGAAATTGCCTACGAAGGAAATATACCGCTCGGCTGGGGAAATATCACCGGAGAAGAAATGATCCGCAGATTCTGGGAAACGGCAGTACGCGGCGGATATCCCGGACATGGTGAAACATTCCTGAATGATAACGGTATACTTTGGTGGTCGCATGGCGGACAGCTTCATGGTGAAAGCTGGAAGAGAGTCGGTTTCCTGCTGGATATCATGAATGAAGTCCCTGGTTCAGGTATTGCATGTCTTCCCATGGAATGGGACTACCAAGGTCGGCACGAGGGTAATAGCTTTGGTTCAGGTATTGCATGTCTTCCCATGGAATGGGACAGCGTAACAGGTGTTCCTGAAGATGAATGGACATCGGCAGTAAAGTCACAGTATATTTTCTACTATACATTCATGCGTCCGTCTTCACGTACATTCCATATTGATGATGAAACAGCATTTGCGGTCGATGTGATTGATACATGGGATATGACTATTACAGATGCAGGTGTACATAAAGGTACATTTACAATCGAACTTCCTCAGAAGCAGTATATGGCAGTCCGTCTGCGCAAGGTTGATGAAACTGCTGCAGAAATCGTGTCTGAACCTGAAGAAACGGCTGAGGAAACTACGGAACCGGAAGTTGTACCGGCTGAAGAAATCGTCGAAATTGAAGAAACGACTGCTGAAGAAGTAACAGTTGAAGATGTGACTGCTGAAGAATCTGTTCCGGAATCTGAAGATGTAACAGAAGAAGAGACAGAAGAAGCATCTGAAACATTTGAACTTCCTTCAGAACCTGAAGTTTCAGAAGAGGAATCTGTTGAAAGAGGTCCTGCAACAGAAGATACTGAAATTCTTGATGTTGTCGAAGAATCCGAACCGGAAGAACCGGAAAATAAAGTTGAAATCGAAGCAGTCGAGGCAGATGAAGACGAAGATACGGATTTCTACAGTATTCCTGAGATGATGAATACTCTTAAGGCACTTTCTGAGATTGATCCTGTTTCAGAAGAAAATGATCAGAATTCCGATACTGATGTCGATCTGACATTAAAACTTGATGAAATTATCAACGAAGAACCCGCTGAAGAAAAAGACGAAGAATTCGCTGAAACTGCTGGGCCTGAAGTATCAGGGGAAGAAGAGGATGATGACGATATCTTTGATCTGATTGAAACTGAAGCTGATATTGAAAATACGATTCATCAGCTCCGGCTGAGTCAGACAGCATCAATTCCCGTAGTCAATGAAGATACAGCTGAACAGACAACAGGTTATACTGCAGAACTCAGAGAAGCTATGGATAATATGGTACTGACCGGTGAGAATGACTTTGATCTTGATGATGTTCTTGAGACATCTGAAGAACCGGCAGAAGAGGATGCTGAACTTCCGGATCTGATTACCGGACGATTCCCTATTATCAGCGAGCTTACACATAAGGTGTTCCGCTCCAAGAAGTAAAGAATGATTCAAGTAATAAAATAAACTTGCTGAGGCTTGATAATCCTCAGCAAGTTTTTTTCATTCATTCAAGGCGAACTGCAGAATCATTTGCGGAAAAGAAGACGCAGTCTGCAATAATAGTAGTCTGTACTGTTTTCAACTATATGAAGACACATTTTTCCGGCAGCTGCCCAGTGTTTGACGGAGTCTGAAACAGGAAGAAATAGTAAAATTCTTTGACCGGCAGATCATGCAGTTTCATTCTTAAACATATGAATTGATTTTATGTACAAAGCAGATAATTCAGAAACAGCAGAGTCCAAGTATCGTTTTATTTAATGCGTACGGAAGCAAGATCAGTAATGATCCTGTTTGAGCATGACCGGATCAGTTCCATTGAATTCCGAAGTTCGTTATGATCAGCTGAGGATGACCATAAGGCAATATAAGGAAAGGAATATTCAGATGTATCGATTCCGTAGTGTTTCATAACAACGTAGGCAACACTTTCTGCTTCTACTTCCATCTGTTCTCTTGAAATCTCTCTGCTGTTATGAAGAACTGCATGAGCGATTTCATGTACTGCAGTTTTGAGCATGTGCGGTTCCGGGAGATCAGGTGCGATAATGATTTTGTTTTCTGCTTTATCATAATAACCATGTGCATGACTTCCGGTATCTTCGATGATAACGGGAACAGGAGAGATGCGGCAAAGCTTTTTAAGAAAGATGTCAAATTGTTCTACATCGCCTGAAATTTTTTTTAATTCAGAATAGGGGAGCGGTTTGCCCTCTGTTTGAGAAATATCAAAGACACTGGCTGCGCGGAAATGAAGAATATCAGTTTTTTCCTCATTTTCTTTCGCTTGTTTTCGTACAGGAGCGATGATACGGATTGCTTTTTCACCTCGTCGTACATTCCTTGAAAATTGCTTCTGCCAGGTATTATAACCTGCAATATAAGTTGCATCAGGTTTCTGCATCAGGATCAGAAGACAATTAGAAGCACTGTAGGAATGAAAATGTGACATTACATTGAGGTACTTTTGATATTCTCTGCTTTCACAGATTGCTTTGGTTCCAAGCTCAAGTTTTACAGTAATATCCATCAGCTGATCGGAGTAGTTTGTGTACATTGTTTTTTACCTTCTTTCTGATAGCAATATTTGTGTGAGAACTTAATATTCCACGAAAGTTAGTTACAACTATTATTATGGCTGACGGATTCATGCTATAATCACTGCGGATGGAGGTTTCTATATGGAACAGTTGGAATTCAAGTTTGATACTCAGCTTCTGATTGATGGCGAAAATCTCGATGAAGATGTAATTCACGATTACATTCTTGATCACTTCAAAGGCGACTGTCTGCTGGTTGTTGGTGATGATACTCTGATCAAGATTCATTTCCACACAAATGAACCATGGCAGATTCTCGAATATGGACAGTCAATCGGTGATATCTACGACGTTGTTGTAGAAAACATGCAGAGACAGGAAGAAGGACTGAAGGGCTGATTCAAAGCACTTCTCATCCGGCAGGAGGATATCCATGCCGGATTTTTCTTTGGCAAACGTACAGGACCTCTTTTGTTAAAAACACCGTATCACAGGATACGGTTCGAATCAGATCAAGGAAAGTACTGAAGCAATGATAAATATAATAATGCAAAGGATGACAGGGAATACTTTCAGCAGCAGTCCCCAGAGCATTCCTTCGTTTCCGGTGGGATGCACAATATTCAGTTTGACAGCTCCTGTGACCAGTACGGAGATACTGATTCCGTAAACTGCGACAATCATTGCAGTGGGCAGAAGAATCCAGCTTTCCGGAAGAACGGTAATGAACCAGGAGAAGAGGGCTGCTGAAATATGAATCATTACTGCAGGTCTTATGGAGTGATAGCGCAAAGTAATCAATGCCAGATACCATCCGAAGGCAAAGGCACAAAGTGCATCAGCTATGGAAGGCTGTACCAGAGCATACAGGAACGAAGAAGCCATGACACCGAAGAAGCGGCTGTAATGACCGAACTGTCTCTGAGCAACAGCACGGAAGATATATTCTTCCGTTACCGGTTTGATGATGATGAAGCAGAGAATATAGACGGCATTTCTGAGAATATTGGCTTTCGTTGTGAAATGGCCGAGGAAATTATAAGAAACAGCAGAGGAATGCAGCAGAATACGGAAACCGGATGCCAGTGCACTGATTCCGAACCAGATCGATATGCCGATGCAGACCAGAGCAAATTTCCGTACGATATTCAGTCTGTCAGGTTTTTTCAGATATGCATGAATGTCAAGATCAAGCATTGCTGCAGAAATTCTTACAGGAATGACTGCAATCAGTATACTGACAGCGATTGTCAGTATCATGACACTCATCTGCAGATCAATATTCCCGATCAGGTTTATGATTCTTGTTTCAAAATATTTCGGTATATACTGCAGCAGCAATGTACAGACAGAATACAGAAACAGCGGAAATACGATGGTGCTCATCTGTTTTTTTGCTTGTTTTCTGGTAATACGTTCGGGTAGAGGTACACTCATTTGATATGCTCCTTTTTGCAGATTCAGAATCCATGCTTTCTGAATAATGTATCACTGATCGCCGGAAGATCTTCCAGAGGAAAGCACTGCATTGAATGATTATGCTGTGAACTTTCACTGAGGAAGCCATGAAGCCACACAGCCATGCATACAGCCTTGAATACATCCTTCTGGTGCGGAAGAACAGCAGTGATCATTCCCGCCAGAACATCTCCGCTTCCTGCCTGTGCAAGTGCCTGGCATCCGCTTTGATTGATATATATTTCTCCTTCAGGAGATGCAGCGATTGTATGTGATCCCTTAAGCACAACTATAACATGATTTTCCCTTGCATATGAAGATGCATGGGAAATTTTATTTGCATTGATTTCGCTTGCGGAAAGCCCGGTTAATGCTGAAAACTCACCAATATGAGGGGTCAGAATTACATCAGTGTGTGTTTCCTTGAGATATTCTTTGTTAAAACTCAGAAGGTGAAGCGCTTCTGCGTCCAGAACGACCGGACAGTCCGCATTTTTCAGAATTTCCTCCAGTGCCTTTTCTTTATCAGGAAAAGATACACTTCCGCTGCCGAAGGCACATGCTCTGACATGTTTCAGAAGAGGAAGAATCACTTCTTCAGGATGATCTTTAACCGGATGATATACAGGAGTCAGAAACCTTGATGCAAGTACAGGATAGATGCTGTTATCAAGCACAACATGAATATAAGAAGCACCTGCTGCTCTGGCACCGGTGATGTTCAGCCCGAGTGCACCAGCCATGCCGTAACCGCCTCCGGCCAGCAGGATCTGGCCGAATGTATTTTTATATGAGTTATCTTCCTTCCTTGCGAAAGAATTGAAAAAAATCACTTCATTCATTTCCTTGAAGATGGATGGTTCAGGGTGCGGCAGTGAAAGAGAAAGAACTTTGCATTCTCTGAACTTATGATGATCTTTTTTCAGCATATGGAAAGGTTTGAAACAATCAAGAGCACAGGTAAGATCCGATTCAATTGCATCAGGGTCCGCATATCCGGTATCTGCTTCACAGCCGCTGTTGATATCCGCACTGATAACTTTGTTGTTCATGGAATTGATCTGCCGGAACATCTGTGCAATTTCCGGTTTCAGCCTGCCGTGATAGGAAAAACCATAGACACAATCAACAATCACATCAGCTTTGGAAACAGCCTCTTCGAAGTCGTCTTTGTTTATGAACATGTCAGAAGGAAGAAGGTCCAGATTGAGTTTTGCGGCATCCGTCTTTACAGTACCGTCAATCAGCATGACCTTGACATGACCATGCTTTATATAACGTGCTGCTACCAGCCCGTCGCCGCCGTTGTTTCCTTTTCCGCAAAGAATGAGAATATTGCTGTTATTTCCGGTTTCTGCATCAATTGCCGCAGCCAGTGCAGCACCCGCTCTTTCCATCAGAGTAACTGTATCAAGTCCGGAGCTTTGTTCAATTCTTATCATTGTTTCTCTGTTTACGATCATAATTTGAACTCCCTATGAATAAATCTTAAATGAACACGTTTACAACTGTCAAACAAACGTGATTGATTTGACGCTTTTCACGCTTTTGTGTATACTTACCGCGGTATTTGAAATATAGGAGGTTATTGAAATGCCCGCTAAGAAAAAAGTAACAGCTGAAGCAGCTGAGGAAATGATTGATACAGCAGTTGAGGAAACTCCTGCAAAGAAGACAACACGCAGACGCACAAAGAAAGCAGATGCTGATACAGCTGCTGAAGAAACTTCTGCAAAGAAGACACGCAAGAGTGCAAAGAAGACAACTGATGAAACAGTTGTTGAAGAAGCACCTGTAAAGAAGACACGCAAGAGTACAAAGAAGAAAGCTGATGAAACAGCAGAAGAGAAGCCTGCAAAGAAGACACGCAGAAGCACAAAGAAAACAGCCGCTCTGGAAGAAGCTTCCGCAGCAGCTGTGACACCCGCAGCAGAGGAAACACCTGTTCCCGAAACAGACCACAGATCTGTTCAGGATTACGAAGATATTATCAACTGGAAGAAGGGTGAGGCTCATGCTTCCGACTGGCTGTACATTGAAATCAATGCAGGTGATCTGCTCACAGAAGTAGAGGCAGGTGCTGACAATCTGAAGTCTGCAGTTCAGGGTATGCTGAACACAATGCTGGAAGGTGACGGTTTCATTAATGATCCTGGTGAGGATAAGGTAAATGAAGCCCTTACAGTTCGCTACTATACAGACAATCTTTCAGCTGACCGCAAGAAGTATTTCGAAGCTTGATTAAAAAAGAATTATAACAAAAAGGACACAGGATCTATTGAACTGTGTCTTTTATTTTAGAAACACATTCCTGTCAGGATCAGTACAATGATGGCAAATACTGTTTCCGCTGCTGCAGATATTTCTCCTGATAAAAGAGCAAGCATTGCCGCAAGAAACAGTCCCGGTACATACATGTTTTTATAAAGCTTTTCCATGTGATAAGAGAAATAGACAATGACATTATAAAGGGCAAAGGACGCATATGCCGCAAACAGATGAATTCCGGAAAGAAAACTTTCATCTTCATGATAGGGAACAAATACAGTAATCAGAAGCAGAATGAGGCAGACAAGAATACTGCCGGTGATCTGCTTTGCAGGAAGTGTTTTCATTCCTTTTCTCCAGACTGCATATAAAAACCAGAACATTACGGGAAGGGCAATGAATAATGCTGCAGAGGAATATTTTTCATCACTCAGCATGACAGAATAGTTGTATCTGTACATGCCGGTATAAAAAAGAATGAATATAAGAAAGCAGGGCATGAATATGCAGGTTATGAAACGTAAAGCATTTTTTCCCTGTTGAAGACCTTTTTTCAGCATACTAGAATTATAGCATTGATCAAAGAGGTGTCATCATGAGTGATAAAGTAGGTTATCAGGGTACGAACGGTACATTCAGCGAAATTGCTGCACTGCAGTATTTCGAAGGATGCGACATTGAACAGATTGGTTATAAAAACTTTCCTTCAATTCTGAAGGATGTCTCGGAAGGAGTGCTGGATTATGCAGTTCTCCCTGTAGAAAATACAACGACAGGCATTATTGCAAGAACATATGATCTTTTCAAAGATTACAACATTCATGCAGTTGGTGAAATCAATGTTCCGATCGCTGAAGATCTGATTGTTGTGCCCGGTACAACGATAGATGAAGTCAGAGAGGCATACAGTCATCCGGAAGCGCTGTCTCAATGTCAGGGATTCTTTGAAAGCCATCCTGCAATCAAGGCAATGGCATGGCAGGATACTGCAAAGAGTGTCGAGTATGTAAAAGAATGCAATGATCATTCAAAGGCTGCACTGGGAAGCTGGAGAGCTGCAGAATTCTACGGCATGGAATCGCTGAGAAAGCATGTACAGGATCTGGATACAAATATGACAAGATTCCTTGTTGTTACAAATAAAGAACTTCAAATAAAAGATGCAGACAAAGTCTCTATGATGATTGTTATTAAATCTCATCCGGGATCTTTGTATAACATTCTGGGCATTCTTGCCAAAAAGGGAATTAATATCACCAAGCTGGAATCACGTCCGATTCCCGGAAAGATTTTTGAATATCTGTTCTATATTGATTTTGAAGGAAATCTGAAAAACCGTTTCGTAAAAGAAGCAATGCATGAACTTCAGCTTCGCTGTGAAGAACTCATTGTTTTCGGAAACTATAAAGCAGCATCTCATTAAAAAGATCCGTCTCTTCAAAGACGGATCTTTTCTTCTTCAATTATTTTTTTCAGTTCATCAAGAAACAGTCTTGAAGCTTTCGTGAATGTGTGATTCCGGTCATATACCAGATGCATAGGTGAGGCAATTTCGGGAGTGACCGGCAGGAAAGCAAGATCACTCTGACAGCTGGTATTTACCAGATGATCAAGTGTCAGTGCATAACCAAGGCCTTCTCTGACCAGAATGCCGGCATTATAGGCAAGATTATATGTCGCAACAACATTCAGTTTGTCAGTATTCACTTTGAACCATTCAGGCATTTCCTGAGAGTATGACTGTCTGGAAAGAATCAAAGGCAGATTTTCAAGTTCATCCAGATGAATTTCTTTCTTTTCAGCCAGTTTGTCATTTTTAGGAACAATCAGTCCCCAGATATCTTTATGAGGAAGTACTACAGAAGAATATTTGGTAAGATCAATCTCCTGAACAATGACTGCAAAATCCAGCATTCCTTTATCAATGCGTTCCAGTACACTTTCCGCATTTCCGCTGTGAACATGCAGATGAAAAGCAGGATACTGGTCATGCAGTCTTTTCGCTGCTCTTGCAATGATGCTGATTCCTTCGGATTCTGCACAGCCTACGTAAACATCACCGCCGGCGAATTCCGTCATGCCTGCAAAGTCCTGAATTGTGCGGTCAGCGAGTTCCAGAATATCAACAGCACGCTTGTAAAGAAGCTCACCTTCCGGTGTCAGATGAATTTTATAGTTTGTACGTATAAAAAGTTTCTGCCCGAGTTCATCTTCAAGATCCTTGATCTGTCTGGACAATGTGGGCTGAGTAACATGAAGACGCACGGAAGCTTTAGTAATGCTTTCCTGCCTTGCAGATTCAACAAAATAACGAAGAACACGTAATTCCATAATGTACTTTACCTCAGTTTCAGAAATGCCTTTTGAGAATATCTGATTATAAAATATATGAAGTTGTTATAAGAAATCAAGCTTTCTATAATGAATTTGAAATTAATATTCAAGGAGAGAGATATGAAAATTTTAGTTCTGAACGGAAGCCCCAGAAAAAACGGCAAAACAGCTGCTATGGTTGCTGCTTTTAAAGAAAGCGCTGAAACTGCAGGTCATGAAGTAAATGTGGTAAATGTCTGTGAAAAGAAGATCGCAGGCTGTCTTGCATGTGAATACTGCCATAAGACAGGTAACGGAAAGTGCATTCAGAAAGATGATATGCAGGAAATCTATCCGCTTATGGAAGAAATGGAAATGTTTGTAATTGCATCTCCGATCTATTATTACAGTTATTCAGGACAGATGCAGTGTGCTTTAAACAGAATTTATGCCCTCGATAAACCTAAGAACCTGAGAAAGACTGCTCTGTTGCTGGCTGCAGGTGATGCAAATGCATTTGACGGAGCAATCTTTGCCTACAACGGAAACTTCCCCGGTTACCTGAAAACAGAGAACATGGGTATTTTTACAGTACATGCTAAATCGAATCTTGAAGAAGAACTGAATAAAATCAAAGAAATGGCTTTGAACCTGGGTGAATAATCATGAACAGACCTTATACGTCCTGCTATCTCAGCTGCAGTGCTGACGGACATATTGACGGAGAATTCTCCCGTGCACCGGAATCAAAGATAACAGCTGCAGAATACCGCAGAAGATGGTTTGATTTCAATGCACAGTGTGTAATCTACGGTGCTGTGACAATGGCACTGTTTACGGAAGGATGGCTTCAGGAAAAACCGGACGCTGATGCAGAAACAGTCACAGATGAGGATTTTATCTCTTCCGTAAAAGAAGATAAGTATTATGTTGCGGTAGATCCGGACGGCAGTATTGCATATGGTGCTTCATATCTTGATATTAAAGGGAGAGGAAGACACGGTATTATTCATGCGGTAACTGCAAAAACCGATAAAGCATATCTTGCATATCTGAAGAAAAACGGAATCTCCTATATTTTCTGCGGAGAAAATACATTTGATCCTGTAATCATGATGCATAAGCTTTATGCTTTGTTCGGTATTGAACGTGCGTTGATTTCGGGTGGTGCATATGCCGACTGGACATTCCTTTCCGCCGGTCTGATTGATCAGCTGATTCTGATGTTCTCACCGGTCGCAGACGGTAACCCTTCAGCACATTCTGTATTTTTGAGAAGTGAAGGAATGGCAGCAGAGCCGGTCAGTTTTAAACTTGCCGGTATTGAGCAGATTGACGGGGATGGTTTCTTTGTGAAATATCTTCCGAAGAATACTCTTCCGAATGAGTGAGGAAATGGAAATGAAGAAGGTTGGAGTTGTTCATACTTCGTCAAATAACGCTGAAAAACTGCTGGAAATCGCAGCTGAGCGTTATCCGGATATGAAGGTTGTCAACATTGTTGATGAAGCTTTATGGGAACTGGTTCTGGATGCTGAAGGAAAGATGACAGAAAGATGCAAGGAGATTCTTGCGCATGATTTCAACCGTCTTGCGGAAGCAGGATGCGAAGCTGCAGGACTGCTGTGCTCGCTTGTAAAAGAAGGCATTGATGATGTCAGAAAACATGTATCTGTTCCGGTATTTGTTTATGATGATGAAGCAGTAAAAAAGGCGGTCAGTGTTTCAAAAGATGGTGATACGATTGCAATCATTGCACTGAGAAAGACACCGCTTCCGATTGCCGCAAAATCCTGTGAAAAGGAAATTCAGCTTTCCCGCAAGAATATTCATGCGGAGCAGATTGTTGTGGAAGGCGGCAGTGACGACTCTTTTGTACAGTATCTTCATGAACATCAGAATCTGTACAGTGCCTATGTCGTACCGCAGGTTCCTCTTTCCAGGGTGATGCCGCAGCTCAGGGATCTTTCGATTCCTGTATATGACAGTATGGAATATTTGCTGGAAGTTCTGCACGAAGCTGTAAGCAAGTGAAAGAAGATGAGTTTTAAGCTCATCTTTTTTACTGATGAAACAATTTTCTGAAAGAAAACGTTTACTTGTCAAAGAACGAGTAGTATTATCATAGATGCGAGAAAACTATGAAAAAGATAAACGCCGAACAGTTTAGATACTTTTACTTTAGATAGAGGGCAGTTAGTGATAACCGCCCGTTTCAAAGTGAAGTAAGGCGTTATCCAAGTGAAAGTACACATAGCCATGCGGATAATGCCGCATGGCTTTCTTTATATTCAAGGAGTATTTTATGGAGATTCAAGTTCATACCAAAGACAAAACATATCCGGTCTGTCTGCAAAGAGGAGTGCTGTACAGAGCAGCTGAGCTGATCGGCAGAGAAGGACATGTCTTTATGGTCAGCGATGACGGAGTACCTGAGAAATGGCGCAAGGCATTGATGGATCAGTATCCCGGTGCACATATGCATGTATTTAAAAACGGAGAAGCATCCAAGAATTTCGATACACTGCAGGAAGTGCTGAAAGCAATGCAGGAACATCATGTATCCAGAAAGGATACAGTGATTGCTCTTGGCGGCGGTGTTGTAGGAGATCTTGCAGGATTTGCGGCTGCCTGTTATATGAGAGGAATTCCTTATGTGAATATACCGACTACAAGCCTGTCACAGATTGATTCCAGTATCGGCGGTAAAACAGCAGTGGATTTCAACAATGTAAAGAATTCTGTCGGTGCTTTCTGGCAGCCGGATATGGTTCTTGTGGATCCTGATGTACTTTCTACATTAACAGAAAGACATTTCCACAACGGTCTTGCGGAAGCAGTAAAAGAGGGGATTACTTTTGATCCGGAACTCTTTGCGATCTTTGAAAAAGATGATTATAAGGACCATATTGAAGAAATTATCGGAAGATGTCTGAAAATCAAACGTGATGTTGTAGAACATGATGAAAGAGAAAGCGGAGAAAGAAAACTGCTGAACTTCGGACATACATTCGGTCATGCATATGAGAGCTTCTTCGGCATGAATGGTTACTATCATGGAGAATGTGTATGCATGGGTATGATGACGGTTCTGGAAAATGAAGAAATCCGGGCAAGATTGAAGGCGGTGCTGAACCGTATGCATCTTCCTGCTGAATGCGAAGCAGATCCCGAAAAGATCTATGCGCTGATGAGGACAGACAAGAAAGCAGACCATGATCATATCACGATGGTTCAGTGCGATACTTTGGGACATGGGTATCTTGAGGACTGGCCGCTTGAAAAGGTGCGGAGGAAACTTGGACTATGAAAAATGTGTTCGGAAATCATATCACGATTACGTTATTCGGGGAATCACACGGGAAAGCAATCGGCTGTGTGATTGACGGCCTTCCTCCGGGGATCAAAGTGGATTACGAACTGATTGCCGGAGAAATGGGAAAACGCAAGGCAGCCGGTGCAATTTCCACTGCCAGAAGAGAAGATGATCTTCCTGAGTTTCTTTCCGGTATTAAAAACGGATATACGGAAGGAACACCTGTTGCGCTGATGATTGCCAACAGCAGCCAGCATTCCAAAGATTATGAAGCTTTGAAAAATACGGCAAGACCAGGTCATGCGGATTATACAGGGCATATCAAATATCAGGGGTTTGAGGATGCTTCCGGCGGAGGACATTTCTCCGGAAGGCTGACAGCTCCGATCGTTGCGGCAGGTGCCATCTGCAAACAGCTTCTGGAAAGCAAAGGAATTTATATCGGGACGCATATTGCTTCTTTGTACGATCTTGAAGATGATCCTTTTGATGAGAATCATCTCGAGCAACAGATTAAGGAACTGAATGAACGCAAGTTTGCTGTTCTGAATGAAAAGAAGGGTGAAGCTATGATCGCTTCCATCATGGCAGCGAAAGCAGAACAGGATTCCGTCGGCGGAATTCTGGATACAGCTGTGACAGGACTTGAAGCAGGAATCGGCGAACCTGAATTTGATTCTGTTGAAAGCGAACTTGCACATGCGATTTTCTCTGTTCCTGCTGTAAAAGGAATTGAGTTTGGTGCAGGATTCCGGTTTGCACAGATGAAAGGCTCGGAAGCCAATGACCCTTTTGCAATCAAAGACGGCAGAGTAGTTACAGAAACAAACAACAACGGCGGAATCAACGGCGGAATTACAAACGGCATGCCGGTACGTTTCCGTACAGTTATCAAACCGACACCTTCGATTTCAAAAACACAGAAAACAGTGAACTTTGAAACGATGACAGAAAAGGAACTGGTTATTCAGGGAAGACATGATCCTGCAATTATTCATCGTGCACGTGTGGTCGTAGATGCGATGACAGCGATTACCCTGGTGGATCTGCTTATGGAGAGACATGGAACTTTATGGTTCGGAGGAAATGAAAAATGAAACTTGGACTGATCGGATATCCGCTGGGGCACAGCTGGTCTCCTGAAATTCATACTTATATGCTTGGCGAATCCTGCTATGAACTCTGGCCTTTGCAGGAAGATGAACTGGACGCATTTTTTGAAAGAAAAGACTTTGACGGAATCAATGTCACGATTCCCTACAAAGAAAAAGTGATCCCTTATCTTGATGAAATTGATCCGGCAGCGGCCCAGATCGGTGCGGTAAATACCATTGTCAATACGAACGGAAAGCTGAAAGGATACAACACAGACTATAACGGCTTCTGTGAAATGCTGAAAGGCAACGGGATTGACGTGAAAGGAAAACATGTTGCGATCATCGGCAGCGGCGGTGTTTCCAAAGCTGTTCGTACCGGTATCACAAATATGGGCGGAACCTATGACCTGATCGATATTGTGGATAAGCCAGGTGTGATCAAGCATGATGAAATGTATGCGAAACAGGCATCATATCAGGTGATTGTCAATGCATGTCCTGTGGGGATGGCACCTAAGACGGACAATGTACCTGTTGATCTGGACAGATTTGAAAATCTTGAAGCTGTTGTGGATGTGATCGCAAATCCGCTGCGTACAAGACTTCGTTTTGAAGCAGAATGCAAAGGACTGCGGAGCTGCGGCGGCTTTGAAATGCTGGTCAGACAGGCATATGTTGCGGATATTTTCTACACCGGAAAAGAACCCGGTGAAGAAAAAGTAAAGGGATGTATGAATGTTCTGTTTGCAGACAGAAGAAATATTGTTCTTGCCGGCACCTGCCGCCAGAAGATTCATATGACTGCTGCTGAACTTGCGAAAAAGACAGGGAAAACAGCAGAGATGATGGATCAGGTGGATCTTCTGGCATCTGCGAAAGATCTGAAAGGAAAGCAGGGAATCATTATCGAAGCTGATCCGGAAGCACTGAATGACAAGGATACAATGCGCTGTCTTGCGGAAAACGGCATTGTGATCTGGCTGAAGAAAGGCAATGAAACAGAAGCGGAAACAGAACTGCTGAATACATATTGTGAAGCCTGCGCAGATACAAAAGACGGAATTGAATCTGCTGCTGAGCAGATTATGGAAATTACAGGGGAAAAGGAGAACTGAACATGATTATCACATTAAAGAAGAATGCACCGGCATCGGAAATTGAAAAACTGAAGGAGCACTTTGAAGGACTCGGACTCGGTGTACACGAAATTGAAGGTGAAGATTTCAACGTCTTCGGTCTCGTCGGCGGTACATCCCATCTGAATGAGCGTGATATTCTTGCCAATCAGTGGGTTTCCAATGTACAGCGTGTTTCTGCACCATACAAGCTTGCCAACCGTATGTTCCATCCGGAAGATACCATTGTTGACGTAGCCGGTATTAAAGTCGGCGGGAAAGAACCGATCGTTGTGATCGGAGGCCCCTGCTCAGTAGAAGGAAAAGAACAGATCTGCAGAATCGGACAGGAAGTAAAATCTGCAGGTGCTGATATGATCAGAGGCGGAGCGTACAAACCTCGTACATCACCGTATTCATTCCAGGGACTTGGATATGAAGGTATTCTGGATATGGTTGCTGCAAGAGAAGAGACAGGTCTGCCGATTGTTTCAGAGCTTATGAGTGCAGACAAGATTGATGAATTTGTTGAAAACGTTGATCTGGTGCAGATCGGTGCGAGAAATATGCAGAACTTTGATCTTCTTAAAGCATGCGGTCATATTAACAAGCCGATTCTTCTGAAGAGAGGCATGTCTGCGACAATTGAAGACTGGATTATGTCTGCGGAATATATCATGGCTTCCGGCAATCCGAATGTTATTTTCTGTGAAAGAGGTATTCGTACATTTGAAACATATACAAGAAATACGATGGATCTTGCTGTTGTTCCGATTCTGAAGGAAAGAACACATCTTCCTGTTATTATTGACCCTTCACATGCAACAGGAGACTGGAAACTGATTGAGTCCATGTCCATGGCTGCAGTCGCTGCAGGCGCTGATGGTCTGATCATTGAAGTACATGATCATCCTGAACTGGCGTGGTCAGATGGTGCGCAGTCACTGAAGCCTGAAAAATTCGCTGAAGTCATCTATAAGTGCAGACGTGTTGCCAATGCGATCGGAAGAAAGATGTAATGCAGGTTAAAGTACATGGTAAAGCTGAAAAGGGAGCGGAAGTAACGCTTCCTTCCAGCAAATCTCTTTCTCACCGTGCTTTGATTACGGCTGCGCTGGCTGAAGGCACTTCGCGGATCCGTTCGATGACGGAAAGCAAAGACACTGAAGCTACGATGCGTGCATTAAGCGCGGCAGGTGTCACTTTTGAAAAGGAAGGGGCAGATATTCTGGTGCACGGAACAGGCGGCAGAATTTTATATCATGGCGATGTAATTGACTGCGGTGAATCCGGGAGTACACTTCGCTTTCTGATTCCTGTGTTTTCCACCCGGGAAGGACACTTTGTATTTACCGGACACGGCAAGCTGATGGAACGGCCGCAGACGGTATACGAAAAGATCTTTTCTGAACAGTCACTGCAGTTTGAGAAAGACGGACAGTGTCTGATCACGGAAGGTCCGCTGAAAGCCGGGAAGTATGTAATTGACGGAAGTATCTCCTCTCAGTTTATCAGTGGTCTGCTTTTTGCTTTGTGCATGCTGGAGAAAGACAGTGAAATCGAGATTCTGCCTCCGTACGAGTCAGCCTCCTATGTGGGACTTACAATCGATGCACTTGCACGTGCCGGGATGCATGTTGAAGAAAACGGACTTCATTATGTTGTTCATGGCGGCGGAAAATACCAGCCGGCTGACTGCACAGTTGAAGGAGATGATTCTCAGTCCGCTTTCTTTGCGGAACTTGCAATGGTATCGGGAACAGATGTAATCGTGCATAATCTGAATCATGCATCGAGGCAGGGAGATCGTGTCATCAGGAAAATCATTGCTGATATGGGCGGTATTGTGCAGGAAGTTCATGATGGATACTGTTTCCGTGCAGGTGATCTGAAGGGAACAACAATTGATCTTGGTGATTGTCCCGATCTTGGTCCGGCATTGTTTGCTCTTGCCACGCAGGCTGAAGGTACAACTGTCTTTACAAATACCAGAAGACTGCGGATCAAGGAAAGTGACCGTGTCGGATGTATGGAGGAAGAACTGCGAAAACTCGGATGTGAAATCACTTCTGATGAAAACAGTGTTACTATTAAAGGCAGAACAAAGATCAAAGGCAATGTAACAGTGGACGGACATAATGATCATCGTATTGTTATGAGTCTTGCATGTCTTGCTTCTTGTGCTGAAGGACCGGTAACGATTACAGATGCACAGGCTGTTACAAAGAGCTATCCGGATTTTTTCCGGGATCTTAAGAACACGGGGGTAATCGTTGAATGAAGATTAATCAGGATACTGTATTTGCAGTCATTGGTCTTGGTCTGCTTGGCGGCAGTATGGCGAAAGGTCTGCATCAGGCAGGCTTTCAGGTTATTGGTATTGATATTGATCCGGCAGCGATTGAGTATGGTCTTGAGACAGGCTGGATTACCAGAGGAGGCATGGATGCATCCTTGATCAGTGATGCAGATATCGTGATCTCCTGTCTTTACCCGAAAGCTTTTATCAAATGGGTAAAAGAGAATGGAAAATATTTTAAAAAGAATGCTGTGCTGACAGATGTAACAGGTGTCAAACGTGCCGTCATCGGTGCAGTGAATGAAGCACTTCCCGAAGGTATTGAATTTATTGCCGGTCATCCGATGGCAGGAAGAGAATTTAAGGGAATCAGATATGCGGATTCCGGAAGATTCCTGACAGCCAACTACATCATTACACCGACGGAGAACAATACGCAGCAGGCAGTTGATACTGTTTATGAAATGGCACGTATACTCAATTTTGCACATATTGCTGTATTAACACCGGCGGAACACGACAGGATGATCGCTTTCCTTTCTCAGCTGACACATATTATTGCAGTATCACTGATGAATGCAGAGGATAATTCGGAACTTGCGGAATATACAGGAGACTCTTTCCGTGATCTTACTCGTATTGCAAGAATCAATGAGGATCTCTGGCCGGAACTGTTTGTATCCAATAAGGATCTTCTTCTCGAGGAAGTTGACAAATTCATCCATGAAATTACTTTGTTCCGCGATATGATCGCTGATGAAGATATTCAGGGAATGCGTGAGAAGCTTCTGATCTCTACAGAAAGAAGAGCAGCTTTTGATAAAAGATAACCAAAAAACATCACAGCGCTTCACTGTGATGTTTTTTATGTTTGTTATTCAGTGATTATTCTGTTCCAGAATGCGATATATCCATCGTAATCATCGGGAACGTCTGTCCAGTAACCGCGCTGTGCAATGTATCTTCCTTCAAACACCTTTGCGACACCCGCCTCCTGCGCTGCTTCCATAAGCGCGGAACATTCGGAACATGCATAGGAGATTGCACTTTGTTCATCGTCGGTTGTTTCCGGAAGTGTACCGTCTGTATATGCAAGAATTCCGTATACATCCTGGAAAACCTCAGGGTCATCAAGAATGAAAAGATAACTGCTTCCTTCATCAATATCACCGATCATGGAAACCTGAGCGGCCTGTACATCTTCGGAGTATTCCTTGTCATCTGTTAAATAGACCGGATACTGGTTGATGCATACCGTGATTTTTCCATCATTATTCAGATCTTCACCGAAGGACGCAAACACTTCTTCGACAGCAGCCTGCGCGTTCTCGCTCATTGTTGTATCACTGACAAAGGCGATCTGGTAATCATATTTCGTTTTGCCTATACCAAGCATGGATCTTCCGATATCCGCAATGAAGACGAATACGAGCAGTCCCATGACAACATGCCATTTATGGTAGTACCACCAGTTTGCGGCTTTCTCTTTTTTTGTGTATTCCCGTTTTTCGTCAGGCTGAACGTCTTTGAATTTCTGTTTGTAATATTCACTTGCCATGAGATCTGTCCTCTTGTGCCTGTATTATAGCATTCAGGTCACCATGCATCAGCGATGTCAAAGTGAAGTTTGGCTGAATTCACGAACGCGGAGGTGATGTATTTTTAATCTGTGATATAATGGACAAGCTATGAAAAAGAAAGAAACATTGATTATTGCGGTCATCGCAATTGTATCGGTACTTGCCATTGTACTGATGAAAACAACTCATAAAGCGTCAAGCACAGTTTCATCTGATCCTGTATCTTCTGAAGTGTCATCTGCTGAAGATAATGAAGAAACGGAGGATACAACAGAAACCGTTGAAGAAGGCAGTGAATCGGAAACAGAAGAAACAGCCGATCCTTCCGAAACAAAAGAGCCGACTGATCCGGCCAGCGTAACCGTTGATATTTATCACGGGAATGAACTTGTAAAGTCATTTAATCCCAGTATTGATAATGTTTACCATATCACCGGTGACTATGGCGGACTGGATGTAGAAGTTGTAGACGGCAAGTGGCATGTCACAAATGAAGAGTGTCCGAATCATATCTGCAACGGTATGGGCTGGATGGGACCGGATGATATTATCCCGATTTCGTGTCTCCCGAATGATGTTTATGTTATTGTAAGGTGATTCTATGGGAAGTGCAGCGAGAACCAAGCACTTTGTATATCTTGCATTGCTTTCGGCAATGGCAATTACACTGAGCTTGATTGAATCAATGTATATCGGCGCAGTTTTCTATATGGTTCGTATCGGTCTTGCCAATATTGTTGCACTTGTTACAATCAAGCTGCTTGGCGTAAAAGATATGATCATCGTAAATGCGATGCGTGTAGTAATTGCCAACCTGATGAGAGGATTGATCTTCGGTTCAACCTTCTGGATTTCATTAGGAGGTGTAATTCTTTCCAGCATTGTTCTGATTGTGCTGGATAAGATCAGGAGCTCTCTGATGTTTACATCCATCATGAGTGCGATTGCTCACTCCGGCGGACAGGTGATCATTGTCATGCTGTTCTATATGCAGCCGAGAATTGCCGTTATTCTGCCTTATCTGCTGGCAGGTTCCATTCCGATGGGAATTCTTACAGGAATCGTTGCGCGAATGGTGCTGGCAAGAATCAAGCCGCTGAGAAAAGAAATTGAAGTTAATTGAAAAGCCGGAAAATCCCGGCTTTTTTAGTGGAACTGCATACTTATATATAACAAAAAAAACATCCTTGCGGATGTCTTTTGATGGTGACGCGTACGAGATTCGAACTCGTGAATGCCGCCGTGAAAGGGCGGTGTGTTAAGCCGCTTCACCAACGCGCCATCGGTTCAGCTATTAGATAATATCATGAGAGGAAAAGAAGTGCAATAAAAAAATGAAACTTTGGCCGATATTGTCGTTGATTTCAGCTGAGAAAAAGGACAGATCACATTGGTCTGTCCTTTCAAAAGGAATATCAGTCTTTCAAA
>R19__coassemble_27_pt1 | contig 98806 bp, 91 predicted proteins | sample R19__metabat2_low_PE_032 | metagenome-assembled genome bin R19 | reverse complement strand
CAGAAGTTACGCATTCTGAACACATCCCGGGGCAGAAATGCTCCGGGACTTCTTTAATACAGCGATGAAAAGAGAAGACACTCTTGTTAAAAATAAGAAAAACTGATTCTTTTCTTTATTGTTTCGAATTGAACAGGGTTGTGAAAATGCTGATAATAGCAGAGAGTGAGGAGGACTTGAATCATGAAGAGATTTACAGAAATCAAAAAGAACTTCGGCTTTGGCTGCATGAGACTTCCTATGATTGATAAGGAAGTAGATATTGAGCAGGTAAAGACAATGGTGGATTACTTTATTGATCACGGTTTTAATTATTTTGATACAGCTCATGGCTATATCGGCGGACTGAGTGAGAAGGCGCTGAAGACTTGTCTTACAAGCAGACATTCCCGTGATGAATATATCCTGACAGATAAGCTGACAGGTTCTTATTTCAAGAAAGAGGAAGATATCAGACCGCTGTTTGAACTTCAGCTTGAAACATGCGGTGTAGAATATTTTGACTTCTATCTGATGCATGCCCAGAATGCAGCCCAGTTTGCAAAGTTCAAGGAGTGCAGAGCTTATGAAACAGCATTTGAACTGAAGAAAGAAGGAAAGGTAAGACATGTAGGTATTTCCTTCCATGATTCTGCAGAAGTTCTGGATCAGATCCTGACAGAATATCCTGAAATTGAGATTGTTCAGATTCAGTTTAATTATCTGGATTATAATGATGCTTCCGTAAATTCAAAGGCTGTATATGAAGTGTGTGAAAAGCATGACAAGCCTGTTCTTGTTATGGAACCTGTAAAGGGCGGCACATTGGTACGTCTGCCGGAAGAAGCAAAGAAAGTATACGATGATATGAACGGAGGTTCTTATGCTTCCTATGCAATTCGTTTCGCTGCTTCTTTCAAGAACATGGAAATGATCCTTTCCGGTATGAGCACATTCGAACAGATGCAGGATAATGTCAGCTTCATGGAAAACTTTGAACCTCTCAAGGAAGAAGAATACGAAGCAATTGACAAAGTTGTTGAGATCTTCCGCGGACAGCATATGATCCCCTGCACAGCATGCCGTTATTGTGTAGAAGAAAACCACTGCCCGAAGAATATCCGTATTCCTGACATATTCGCTGCATATAATACAAAGAAGATGACAGGTGACTGGAACGCTGATTACTACTACAACAATGTTGTAACAGGTAACGGTGCAAGCAAAGCATCTGCCTGCGTAAAGTGCGGCATGTGTGAAAGAGTATGCCCTCAGCATCTGCCGATCCGTGAACTGCTGAAGGATGCAGTCGCTGAATTTGAAAAGTAAGATCTGTAACTGAAATCAGAAAGAAATCCCCTGCAGACATTCTGCAGGGGATTTCATTTCAGATCCGGTGTTCATCAAGGAATTCTTTCAAAGATGTCATTGCTTTGGAAAGTACTTCCGGTTCCGGCAGCATGACGATTCTGAAACGCAGATCTTCATGCCATTCAAAGCCGCGTCCGGGAATGACGAGAATGTGTTTCTCATGAAGAAATTTCATAGCAAAGTCCTGATCGTCTTCAAAGTCAAATGCATTTCTGTCAAGACCGGGGAAGATATAGAAAGATGCTTCGTTAGACAGTACATTCAGTCCTTTGATTTCCTTCAGTACTTTCATCGCTGCTTCTCTCTGTTCGAACAGTCTGCCTCCTTCATCCAGCATTTCACGGGTGCTTGCGGAATCCTCCAGGGCTGCCGGAATAACCAGCTGCGTCAGTGCATTGCCGCACAATCTCATGGATGCGAGTTTCATGACAGCATTCTTTACTTCGTCAAGACCCGGACCGGAGAAGACCATCCAGCCGCAGCGGAAGCCGCATATGATATGTGATTTGGAAAGTCCGTTGAAGGTTACAACCGGAAGATCCGGTGCCAGTGCAGCAAAAGAGTATGTCTTTGCATCACCGAGTGTAAGACGGTCATAGATTTCATCGGAAAGAACAAGGAGGCTGTACTCTCTGGCAATCTCAGCTATGGCAAGCAGGGTATCTTTGCTGTAGACAGCACCTGTAGGATTGTTGGGGTTGATGATCAGAATGGCTCTGGTCTTTTCTGTGATCTTGCTGCGAATGTCTTCAATGTCGGGATTCCATCCCTGCTCCGGTGCACATCGGTAATAAACAGGCTTGCCGCTGTTGATCAATGTATTGTTGCTCCAAAGAGAATAGCAGGGAGAAGGAAGAAGAATTTCATCTCCTTCACTGATCAGAGCTGTCAGAATCATGGAAGAAGCTTCGCTTACACCGTTGCAGATGAAGATATCATTTTCATCGATGCCGGAAATGCCTGAAGATTCATGATATCTGCGGATCGCAATGCGTGCTTCTTTCATACCGCGTACATCACAATAGGCCACAGCATCATCAACGTGATCAAGCAGCGCATTCCGTACACTCTCCGGTACAGCAAACCCGAAACGGGCGGGATTGCCTGTATTCAGTTTCAGAATTTTCGTCCCTTCTGCTTCCATGCGCAGTGCTTCCTGATACAAAGGACCGCGGATATCTGAATGTACTTCTGTTAAATGATCTGAACATTTGATCATGATAGAACCTCCCGACAAAGACTGTCTTTCTCTATTCTAACATTTCAATACGATCAAGGAAGATAAAAAACAGCCTGCGATCAGCTGCAGGCTGTTTCTGTACAAAGAATCAACGGCGGAAGAAAGCTGCTGCGACAGCTCCCGGTCCGGCATGAGTGCCGATTACCGGCCCGATTGATACAATATCCAGGGGGCTTATTTTTCCTTCCCAGAGATCTTTGCTGTACTCAATATAACTATATAAAAGAGAACTGTCATTTCCGGTATAGCCAAGCATGACAGGCATGTCGTAGTCTGCACCGCCGACTTCTTCGATCTTCTCGGACAGAAGATGTCTTCCGCTCTTGTAACCGCGTGCTTTGCCGATAACGTTGATTGCACCATGTTCGATATTAACGACCGGTTTGATATTCAGAAGACCTCCGGCAATGGCCGCTGCTCCGGAGATCCGGCCGCCTCTGCGCAGGTATTCGAGTGTTTCAATCAAAGCTACAACAATAATTCTGTCTTTTGCTTCATTCAGACGGTCCGCAATTTCCGAGACATTCAGTCCTTTACGCACAAGCTCCGCAGCATATTCCACAAGAATGCCCGTACCGATGGCAGCTGAATCAGAGTCAATCACCTGAATGTCCGGATCACCGTTTGCAGCAATGCATGCACTTTGATAAGTACCTGAAAGCTTTGCACCGACAGTGATGCATACAGCTGTATCTCCCGCTTCCTTTACTTTTTTAAAAACTTCGGCGAACTGTCCGGGACCGGGCTGGCTGGTTTTCGGCCGTGCCTGCGGATCAGTGAGTCTGTTGTAGAACTGTTCATTTGTAATCTCTATACCGTCCAGGTACTGTTCTTCACCGAAGGATACTATCAGCGGAATCACTGCCGAGATATCCTTCATATATCTTTCTGCAGGTACAGATGTAGAATCAGTAATAATTCTTACTGTCATATCATTTCTCCTTGCCGGTTTCTTCTCTCCGGCTGATGTTTTCCAGATTGTCAGAGATTGTCTGAAGAGCACGGTAAAGAACAGTACGGTCTTCTTCCGGAAGATCATGGCTTGCCTCTTCCACAAGGGTATTGATCTTTTCGGAAATCAGTTTTCCGGCAGCCATACCCTGATCAGTCAGAATAATCGTACTTTTATATTTTCTGCTGCTTCCGGGTTCGCAAAACAGAAAACCGTTTTCTTCCAGATAATTCAAAGCACGGGATACAGCTGATTTGTCTTCATCGCATCGTTCGCAAAGCTCTGCGGCTGTAAGCGGAGAAAAACGGTACAGATAATGCAGGCAGGTTACATGAATGCCTTTAAGATTATAAGCAGCCATTTCTTCTGTTTTGAGATGCTTGATCATACGCAGGATTCTTGTCATAAGAATCGTAAATGTTTCATATCTTGTTTCCATCATTCCTCCGTACTTGTTGATAAATCAACAACAAAGGAAATATACATTATAGATGTTGATAAATCAACATCTATAAAGACCGGGAAGCGCTTACAATGATGATAATTTTGTGAATATTCATCACTTGACGTTTTTCTTTTCATCACGCATGATAGTTGTAATGTCAGAGATTGATTCCGTAAATGATGAACTTTTGAAGACGATGAACCACGAACAGCTGGTTCTGATGATCAGAGAACTTGAAAAGAAAACAGATGAACTGCAGCAGGAAAAAGTTCAGCTTGAAGAACAGGCGAAGACGAAAAAATCTGCTTCTTTATCTATGCGTTTAAACAGCTTGATTTCAAATACGGAAAAGAAAGTATCCGCTGCTGTACACAAAGAAGAACCTTCCATCAGTTTTGAGGAACACGTTGATGAACAGGTGAATGCAATTATAGAGACCGCGGTGCGTGAGGCTGAAAAAATTATCTCAGGCCAGGAAGAAAAAAGTGCTCATGAGATCGAACAGGTGAATGCAAAAGCGGCTGAAATTATTGCAAAAGCACGCAGAGATGAGTTTGCAATGAAGGAAGAGTGCAGCAGACTTCGCAATGATACAGCAGTTTATACCAGCAGGCAGTGGAATGCTTTTCTGACAAAAGCAGAAAAACGTCTCAAGGAAAATAAAGATATCATCAAGTACATGAAGTTCCAGAATGCCCGCAGGGAATTTCATGATGACAGTGAATGATACTCCGGAATACCGGAGTTTTTTTATGAAAAAACATCTCCTGTACGGAGATGCTTTTTCAGATTTCTTTTCCTTCAAAAATGATCTTTACAATATTCAGGTTTTCATCAAGCAGAACAATATTTGCTTCTTTTTCTGCTTCAATGGATCCGTACTTGTCATAAATGCCGATTGCTTTTGCTGAATTCACAGCAGCGCATTTAATAGCGGAAGCCAGCGGAATTCCCATCTGCAGTACAGCAGTACGGACACAATCCATCAGGTTGGTTACAGAACCTGCGATTGTACCGTCTTCCAGCGTTGCGAGTTTTCCCTTGACATACACGTCCTGTCCGCCCAGTGAATACTTTCCGTCTTTTAAGCCGCAGGCAGCCATCGTATCGGAGATCATGCATATTCTGTCATCACCGAACATCTTGAAGGTTGTACGGACTGCAGAAGGGTGTACATGCACACCGTCACAGATCAGCTCAACAGTAACATCTTCACGATCACAGGCTGCACCGATTACACCGGGTGCTCTGTGCGAATAACCCGGCATGGCATTGTAGAGATGTGTTACATGCTTCGCACCTGCATCAAAAGCTTTGACAGCTGTTTCGTAATCTGCTGTTGTATGAGCAAGTGAAACACGTACTTCACCGGAGATCTCACGTATGCATTCCAGACCGCCGTCTACTTCCGGAGCGATATCCGCAAGCTTGATCAGGCCGTTCGCTGCTTTCTGAAGACGCCTGAACATTTCTGCATCCGGCTTATGGATATATGCAGGATTCTGTGCACCTTTCTTTTCCGTGGAAATAAACGGTCCTTCCAGATTGATGCCGCACAGCTTTGCGCCGGTTTCATCGGGAAATGCTGCAGCTGCTTCAAATGCTCTGGTTAAGATATCTTCAGGATAAGTCATGGATGCAGGACAGATCTGCGTAATGCCCTGAGAGAGCTCGTATTCTGCCATGATCTTAAGAGATTCCTGATTTCCGTCACAGAAATCCACACCCATGCAGGAATGAAAGTGAATATCTGTTAATCCGGGAATAACATAAAGACCGGACGCATCGATGATTTCACCGGATGCGCGATCAGTGATCCTGCTGTTTTCAATATAAACATCTGATTCTTCAAATCTTCCTTCTGATCTGAATACTCTGCCGCCTTTGATAATCATAGTTAATTTCTGTCCTCTCTTTTATATGTGCAGTGATGCATAGAACGCTTTCGCATTCTGAAGATCCTGTGCATCCGGATGTCCTTTCGCAATGCCGCCGATAACTTTGAACGGGCCGAAGGTATCAAAACCTTTGCATCCGAAAGAACCGATGACTTCTGCAAAATGATATTCAGCCAGTGTCCGGATCTCATCTGTATAGTGTTCACTCGCTGAACCGTATGTGTATATAAAGAATACTTTTTTGCGGGAAGGGAAGTTCTGCTCAACGTATGAAGCAAGTGCTTTTCCGAACTTTCCGAAATAGATTCCTGAAGCGATGCCGATGGTGTCATAGGATGAAAGATCAGGCGAGGGATCAAGGGTAATATCAAACAGATCAATGTCATTGCAGGAGGCAATGGCATCGATGACTTTCTTTGTATTGCCATGGTGTTTTGAATAAAAGATAATTGCTGTGGACATAAAACCCTCCGTATCTATTATAACGGAACCGGAAAAGGAATACATGAACATCTGTTTTCTGATAATATACTTATGTTGAATACGGAGAAAAATATATGACGATGAAAGAAATTGAAATCAAAGATCTGAACGAAAATGCAATGACGATGATCGGCAGAGAATGGATGCTGATTACAGCAGGAAATAAAGAAAGAGGATATAATACAATGACTGCCAGCTGGGGACATCTTGGTTCATTGTGGGGAAAGATGACAGCAGTTGTATATATCCGTCCGTCCAGATATACAAAGGAATTTGTGGACAGAGAAGAATACTTCTCACTTTCTGTACTGCCTGAGAAATACAGAGAAGAACTGGTTTATCTCGGAAGACATTCCGGAAGGGATGAAGATAAAGTTGCTGTAACAGGTATTACACCGGTATTTGATGAAGATACTGCCTGGTTTGAAGAAGCAAGACTTGTTCTCAAATGCCGCAAGCTTTACCGTGCGCCTGTTATTGAAGAGGGATTTATTGACAAGAATGTTCTGGAAAACTGCTATCCGGAAAGAGAATTCCACGATATATATGTTGCGGAAATTGTAAAGGTTATGGTGAAAGAATGAAGAAGGTTGTTGTGATTGATGCCCAGGGCGGAGGTCTTGGAAAACAGATTATTTCAGCACTGAAAGCGAAGGACCATGATCTGCATATTACTGCAGTGGGAACCAATTCCGCTGCATCTTCGGCGATGCTGAAAGCGGGAGCGGATCAGGCGGCGACAGGAGAAAATGCAGTGAAAGTATGCTGCCGGACAGCAGACTATATTATCGGGCCGATCGGTATTGCGATTGCTGATTCCATTCTCGGGGAAGTGACACCGGAAATGGCTCTTGCGGTCGGACAGAGTCCGGCCAAGAAACTGCTGATTCCGATGACGCAGTGCGATAATATCATTATCGGTTATCAGAAGATTCCTGTTTCCAGAATGGTGGAAGAAATTCTTTCTGTCATTAACAGTTAAACCAAAGACCGCAGAAATGCAGTCTTTTTATTTTTCCGAATCACTGCTTGACGTTTTGCGCATTCAGTAGTTTAATCTATGTAGTTAGTTAGATTAAACTAACTAGGAGATTGATATGCCTGAGAATCTGATTGTCCGAAGCAGTGCCCCGACACTGGCCGGATTGAAAACTGCGAGTCTGTTCAATATCCCCTTGAGCGATAAAGATCATATCCGGAAAAATGTGAGTGCGTTTAACAAAAAATATCATGAGCGCGGCATAGAGATGGTGATTATGAAGTATATGGGAAACAGAGTCCTGCTCTATGTTTTCCGTCCTTCCCGTCTGAAAAAAGATTTCAGTAATCAGAAGACAAGAAATATTCTCATTGAACATGGATACAATCCTGACAACTATGGTGCATGCATCGCTGTGCTGATACAGAAGATGAATTCTTCTTCTGAATTTCCTCATGAGATCGGCTGCTTCCTTGGATATCCCCCTGAGGATGTGAAAGGTTTCATGGAGGATAAGGACGGAAGTCTTTATACAGGTTTCTGGAAAGTATATGCAGATGTCGATACAGCATTGCGGACTTTTGCAAAGTACCGGAAATGCATCAGAGTCTATATGGATTGTTATTCACGCGGCATATCACTCGACCGGCTGGTAGTCAGCCAGGTATGAAGAAAAAAGGAGAAAATAAAATGAGTAAGGTAGCAGTCGTTTATTACAGCGGAACAGGCAACACACAGGCTATGGCAGAAGCAGTCGCTGCAGGCGTACAGAATGCAGGCGGAGAAGCAGAACTGATCAGCTGCGAAGAATTCGATGTAACAAGTGCAGATGCATATGATGCACTGGCATTCGGATGCCCTGCAATGGGTGCAGAAGAACTGGAAGAAACAGTATTTGAACCGATGTTCTCTGCTGTTGAAGGCTTCCTGGCAGGCAAGAATGTAGGTCTGTTCGGTTCCTTCGGCTGGGGTGACGGCACATGGATGCACAACTGGGAAGACAGAGTGCGCGGTGATGGTGCAGTTCTGGTGGCTGACGGTGTTATGGCTAATGGTGCACCGGATGCGACAGCTGAAGTGGAATGTGCTGCTCTTGGCGCAGCTCTTGCTTAATCAGATGAATTGCAGGATGCGGCAGGAAGCTTGAAGTTTCCTGCCTTTCTTTTCTGATGAAACAAAAAAATACCGGATTTCCGGTATTTTTGTTATTCAGCGAACTGATAGTTGTAAAGCTCGTAGTACATGCCTTTCTGTTTCAGCAGTTCTTCACTTGTTCCGCGTTCCTGAATGCCGTTCTTAGTAAGAACAACAATTTCATCCGCATGACGGATTGTCGAAAGACGATGAGCTACAACAAGAACAGTTCTTCCTTCGGAAAGCTTTTCCAGTGATTTCTGAATCTGCATTTCTGTGGCGTTATCAAGGGCGCTGGTTGCTTCATCCAGAATCAGAATTTCCGGATTCTTGAGGAAGACACGGGCAATCGCAATTCGCTGTCTCTGGCCGCCGGAAAGTCTTAATCCTCTTTCACCGACATTGGTATCATAGCCGTCAGGCATTGTAAGAATATAATCATGAATTTCGGCTTTCTTCGCTGCTTCGATGATTTCTTCATCGGAAGCACCGGGTCTGCCGTAGGCAATGTTGTCTTTGACAGAGCCGTTGAACAGGAAGACATCCTGTGCCACCATGCCGATATTTCTTCTCAGACTGTCTCTTGTCATGGAATTGATATTCTTTCCGTCAATGGTGATTTCTCCGGATTCGAGTTCATAGAAACGGGGAATCAGGTTGCATATGGTGGATTTGCCGCCGCCGGAAGGTCCGACCAGTGCGCATGTATGACCGGCAGGAATATGCATGCAGAGATCCTGAATGACTTCTTCATCTCCGTCTTTTCCGTAATGGAAGGTGACATGATCAAACTTGATATCACCCTGAAGTCTTCCGATGTCTTCAGCACCTTCGTCATTCTTTTCGGCAGGTACAGCCATGATGGCCTGGTAACGTTTGAAACCGGACAGTCCTTCGACGATCATTTCGTATGTTTCCACAAGTTTCTTGACAGGGGTCAGGAACATGGAGATATAGAGAATATATGCGACAAAGTCACCGCTGTTGATGGAGCCTCTGATGAAGAACAGCCCGCCGAGGGCTACTACCGCAAGATACATCAGGTCCATGAAATAGTTCATTCCTGAGTTGAATAAAGCCATGTACTTGTATGTAATGCTGCGTGCACTTTTGTAAGCTTCATTGGCTCTTGCAAACTTTTCGAATTCTGTATCACGTCCGGCGTATGCTTTGGTAACACGGATTCCGGCAATACTTGTTTCTACTTCTGCGTTGACTTCACCGATCTTTACACGGGCATTGGCAAATGCTTCCAGCTGTTTCTTTCTTAACAGAATAACAAAGAGTCCGATGACAGGAAGACATGCAAATACATAAAGAGTCAGACGAAGATTGATATTGGACAGAAGGATAAATGAACTGACCAGCATGACAGTGCAGATAAACAGGTTTTCGGGACCGTGATGCGCCATTTCCGAGATTTCCTGAAGGTCATTGATAATGCGTGACATGATGGTACCTGTTTTGTTTTCATCAAAGAAAGAAACAGGAAGTTCCTCAAGGTGATGGAACAGTTCTGTTCTCATATCAGCCTGAATACGAACACCGGTAATATGTCCCCAGTATGTAATAAAGAGATTCAGGAATACTTTGACGGTATATACAACAAGAAGACCGATACAGAGTCTGATCATCATCTGATAGTTCTTCTCAGGTACGTAGATATTAATCATTCTTCTTACGATCATGGGCATGAACTGGTCCGCAAGTCCGACAAAGAATGCACAGACAAGATCGGCAATAAACAGTTTCATGTGCGGTTTGAAATACTTTGCAAAATCTTTAATCATAGTTTCACCTCGCGATACGCAATATCTTAACACGAGGAACGATGAACATTAACGGGATATCCATTTCCGGGACAGAAAAAAACCGCATGCATTTCTGCATACGGTCATTATGAATCAGTTGTAAGGACTGCTGTTTTCATGTGACTGCGGCGGGCCGTCGTTCTGTTCCATGGAATCTTCAGGAAGGTCATTCTCTTCTTCCTGCGGGAAGATATTTTCTGTGATGTTATTGAAAGTATCGGTAATTGTTCCGAAGATTTCCGAAGATTCGTTTTCTTCCGCTACGTGATAAATGCCGATATAACCGCCGAAGAAGCAGCCGTGACTGCTTTCGTTGTTGAACTGTACACTGCCGTCTGAGAGCCGGTAGATGGTGCCGGAATAAGAGATGGAATAAGAAGAAATTCTGTTCCATATACTGCCGGACTGACCGGAAACCTGCAGGTCATAAGTGATGGTGAAGGCTGTGTCAGGTTCATACCAGACAGTATCACAGTCCTGGGAAAGATAACCGGAGGAATGTCCTGTGACACTTACAGTATTTCCGTTCACTGTATACTGCTGTCCGCAGGCTGCGAGTTCGGATTCCAGTACAGAGGTCATCTGTGTGATGAGCTGTGATTTTTCTTCGTAACTGAGATCGTCTATTGAAGTAATGATTTCAGGCATGCTGCCCATTTCAAATTCTTTTGTATCAGATTCAATGACATATCCGGAGGCTGCCAGTACTTCGCTGCTGTAATCTGCTTCAGCGAAAATGCTGTGACCGTTGTATGTATTGTTTTCTGTTCCGTAGCTCCATCTGTATGTAATGCCAAGGGAATTCTGAAGTTCGGGTATTGTGAATGTAATAGTTGTACCTGTATTCTGCAGTACCCAGTCTGCGGAAACATTCTCAAAAGGATCCAGTTCCGCAAGATCAGCGAGATCTTTCACCTTATAGCTTGCTTGTGTATTTACAAGTTTGTAATGTGCTGCTTTTGCATATTCTGCACTGTAGCTGCATGCATAAGTAATCGTATCGCCGTTGCTCAGCTGTTCTGACTTCGAAAAACCGCATGCAATGCTGTCAATGAGATGATAGATATCAGAAGCGTCTTTGCCCTGTGTTTCCAGTTCTTCTGCATCTTCGAGCAGTATGTTCAGTGCTTTTTCTTCCGGGGCAAATCCTTCTTTTACAGCTCCTTTTCCGTTATATCCGGTAAAGGAGATTACAGAAGAATCAAGAATGCTGATTTCCTGTCCGATCAGATTCTTGTAGATATAAAGACCTGTGATTTCGGCGCCGAGAAGAACAGCCAGTATAATCCCGGTAATCGCACTGAAAGGAACACGTCTGCTTTTCTTTCTGTGCTTTCTTTTCTTCTTCTTCTTTTTCTTCGGCTTGAGATCCTGGTCAAGGAAGGGAATTTCCTCTGTATCATCCAGACTGCGTATTTTTTCTGCTGCCTGACTGAACAAGCCTTTTATATCTGTTTTCTTCATGAATGTATTTTCAGATGAATTTTTTAAAAACGCAATAACTTCGTACCTTAAGTATTACAGCTTAAGGTTTCAGTTCAGATAATCGTAGATTTCAGCGGAAATACCGGCGATGATCTGCCATGAACCGGATTCAGCCGGACCGTTGTGAGACATAATAACAAGAATGTATGTACAGTTCTCTCCGTATATAATTGCGGCATCATTCTGCACGTTGGAAAGTTCCCCGGTTTTGTTTGCAGTGACAATTCCGTCAGGCACACCGGCAGGTATTTTGTGTTTGTAATACTGATCCTTCATATAAGAAAGGATCTTTTCCGATGCTTCCTTTGATACATATTCTCCTTCATAGATTTGTTCCAGAACATAACCGGTACTGATGACAGAAGTCAGATTATCAGCGTCATCATCCCATGGATGTGCAGAGCCGGTCAGTCTTCCGGTATCCTCACAGCCGATGGATGCAGCGAACTCTGTTACGGACGTATATCCGTTTCTGTAACTGCCGTGTCCGATATAAGTTTCAAGATTCACCCAGGCATCATTGCCTGAATATGTAATCATGTTCTGAAGATAATGCTCTGATATATAAGAAGAAGAGATCTCATTGTTCAGTACTGCCTGCTCGTATCTGCCTGCTGTAAATAGCTTGATCAGCGAGGCGGAAGGCATCTGGTGACTGTTTATAATAACTGTTTCCCCGTCGTCAAGACGTTTCAAATATAAGGACCAGTCGCCTTCATAAGCAGAAAGTTCATCTTCAAGTACTGTCTGCAGTTTTCCGAGACTTCGCAGATGACCGGCATACGGAAGGATATTCCGGGAAATGATGTTATTGGCAGTCAGTTCAGAAGAAGCTTCTGTCTCTTCTATGATGATTTCTTCTGAGACTTCACCGTCATCTTCCTGATTTTCAATACTCTTCTTTCCGGCAAAGGGAAGTGCAAAGCAAAGACATGCAAATACAGCAGTGAGCAGTACAAGCAAAGGTTTTGCTGTTCTGGAATGAACTGTTTTCTCTGCAAAGAGAACAGGAATGACCGGCTCTCTCCAGGGTTCTGCACATTTCAGTGAATACCGGCTTCGAAGCGGAAGACGGATATGACTGCGGTGTTTATGCGGGACATATGCTCTGGAACGGTTGCGCAGATAGGCAGGATGAGTGCGAGAAGCAGTCTGTCCGTGAATGCATGGCTGCGGAGAAAACATACAGACGTTCTGCGATCTGCTGAACCGCTGCAGTGAAAGAGCTTCTCTTTTGCAATATGTTCTTCTTTTTTGACCGGAACAGTGTTTTGCATATCGTGAATGCGTTGTGCGGATATGCCGTCTTTCGCAAATGCCTGCAGTTTTCATGAAGATATTTAATCATAGATATAATCATGAGACGACAAAAATATCTTTTTGTCATAACAGATTAGCAGATGAAATACTTAAATGCTAAATTTATAAAACGTGATAAATAAGCGATAAAATGATGTCTAAAATTTCTTTTTCAGAGGATCGAAAGAAAAAATTATTCATGAAAATTAGCACTTAAACGTTGACAGTGCTAAATTTCTGATTATATTTATAGGTGTGAGATGAAAAGGATCTCAGATGAAGATTACATAAGGTGTAATCACAAGGAAAAGAGGTATTAAGATGGCAAACTATTTAACAAGTACTGATGATTTCTTCAATGATGTATTCAATAACGTATTCCGTGCTCCGGTATTCGGAGGTGAAACATTGATGAAGACAGATATCTTCGAAAAGGACGGAAGATATATTCTGGAAACAGAACTTCCGGGATATGCAAAAGAAGATGTAAAGCTTTCCCTCTATAACGGAGATCTTACAATCCGTGCTGAAAAGCATTCCTCTTCTGAAGACAAGACAGCATCCGGCAGAGTTCTGAGACAGGAACGTTACAGCGGTACATGTTCCAGAACATTCTATGTCGGTACAGCAATCAGAGAAAATGATATCCATGCGTCCTTCAAGGACGGGATCCTGACGGTTGACTTCCCTACAGAGAAGAAGAAACAGGAAATGGAAAAGAAATTCATTGATATTCTTTAAAAAGATTTGAAAGGAGATGTTTTGTATGAGATTCATGCCTGCCGCAAGAAGAAACGATGGTTACAGCTTGTTTGACGATGTATTCAATACTCCGTTCTTTACAGGAGAGGCCCTGATGAAAACAGACATCACTGAAAAGGATGGAATATATACTTTGAAAACAGATCTTCCCGGATATGCAAAGGATGATGTAAAGATGTCTTTGTATAACGGAAATCTGACAATCGAAGCTTCCCGCAGTTCTGCACAGGAAGACAAGGATGATAAAGGAAGAGTAATCCGTACTGAGCGTTACAGCGGAACTTATTCCAGAACATTCTATGTCGGCGACAATGTACGTGAAGATGATATTCACGCATCCTTCGAGAATGGTGTGCTGACGATCGAAGTGCCGAAAGCTGAAGAAAAGAAAATCGAAGAGAAACGTTTTATCACAATCGAATAGTTCTTCCTTTCCCCGCCTCACGGCGGGGATTTTTCTTACGATAAGATTAATAATTGCGGCTGCTTAAGGATGATATACTTTGTACATAAAATTGTATTTCGGAAAACCGGAGGCTTTATGAGAAAAAAGAAAAGAAATATCATCATCGGAACAGCTGCGGCTGCAGTACTGGTTTCAGCAGGTGTGTTCTGGTTCATCAGCGGAAGAGATAGTTCTTCTTCCGGCAGTGTATATGTTCAGAAAGTAAGTGATTTTACTTCTGATATTGTTTACGTACAGCGCTTTTCCGGGGTCGTGAAATCACAGGACAGTGTCAAAGTAAAGAAAGACAGCAGTAAAGAAGTTGAAGAGATCTATGTGGAAGAAGGGGATCCTGTAAAAGCGGGGGATAAACTCTTCAAGTACAGTACAGATGAAGCGGAAAAGGACTATGATCTGGCAAAACTTGACCTGGAGGAAATAGACAATAATATTTCTGCTTATTCTTCGGAAGTCGCTGAACTTCAGAGTGCCCGCAAAACGGCTTCTGAGGAAATGAAGCTTGATTATGCAACGCAGATTTCCGAAAAACAGACGACGATCCGCCAGCTTCAGTATGACAGACAGGCAAAGCAGAAAGAAATCGAGAACCTGAAGAAGGCGATTGACAATGCCGTTGTGTACAGTTCTGTTTCCGGTACGATTGAAGCTTTGAATGAAGAAGGCGGTTATGACAACTACGGCAATGAGAAACCGTTTATTTCCATTTCCCAGACCGGTGATCTTCGTGTGAAGGGCAGTCTTGATGAAATGTCATTCGGCACCATCAGTGCAGGACAGAGTGTCATTGTACGTTCACGTACGGATGAAACTGTTACCTGGACAGGTACGGTTACGGAAGTTTCTCAGGAACCGGAGACAGATGAAAACAGTTATTACTACTATGACAGCGGAGAGACTTCTTCCAAGTATCCGTTCTATGTATCTCTTGATACAAGCAATGATCTGCTTTTAGGACAGCATGTATATATTGAACCGGATTACGGCCAGACATCCGCTGCTGACGGTGTATGGCTGGATGAGGCTTATATTGCATATGATGAAGACGGGAATGCGTATGTATGGATGAGCAGAAACGGAAAGCTCAGAAAGCAGACGGTCGAAACGGGAGAAATGGATGAAAATACATGGATGATTGAGATTGTTTCAGGACTGAGTGAAGATGATTACATTGCATGGCCGGATGAAAGTTATACAGAAGGCATGACAACTGTTTCAGCGGAAGATCAGCAGGGAGAATAAGATGATGCTTCTGGATCTTCGTAATGTTTATAAGAATTATGGTGAAGAGCCCTTGCTTGTTCCGGTACTGAAGGATGTTACATTTCAGGTAGAAGAGGGAGAGTATATCGCCATTATGGGACCTTCGGGTTCCGGAAAAACCACATTGATGAATATTATCGGCTGTCTTGACCGGATGTCGGAAGGCACCTATCGCCTGGATGGCACGGATATTGCGGCAATGAGTGACAATGAACTTTCGGATGTGCGCCTGAACAAGATCGGTTTTGTTTTTCAGACATTCCAGCTGCTTGCCGGTGAAACAGCACTGGAAAATGTTGCTCTGCCGCTTGTATATGCAGGTGTCAGTAAAACGGAACGGCTGAAGCGTGCGGGAGAACAGCTTGAAAGAGTCGGGCTTGGTGACCGCAGGGACTTTCTTCCTTCACAGCTTTCCGGCGGACAGAAACAGCGTGTGGCAATTGCGCGTGCAATGATCAATCATCCGCGTCTTCTGCTGGCGGATGAACCGACCGGTGCACTGGATCAGGCGTCAGGCAGACAGGTTATGGAACTGTTTGAAGAACTGAATAAAGAGGGTGTGACAATTGTCATGATTACACATGATGCAAAAGTCGCTTCCTATGCACATAAGAGATTTTATATTGTGGACGGACGCATGACTGCGGAGAATGCGGAGGTGCGTGATGAATAAGAAAATAAGAAAAGCAGCAGCTGCAGCGGGATGTGCAGTACTGCTGGCGGGCGGAGGTACATTCGCTGTAAAGAAGTTCGGCGGATCACGTACGGTAACGGTGGAATCCGTGGGGAATCTGAATGTCGGCTGGTATGAGGATCCTTTTACAACGTACGGAAGTGTGTATGATTCGGAAAATCTGGCGATTTATGTCAGTGAGAATGAGACAGTCAATGCGGTTTTTGTAAGTGAAGGTCAGGAAGTCAAAGCCGGTGACAAGCTGATGGAATATGATATCAGCAGTCTGGAGTTTTCACTGGAAATCAAAAAGATGCAGCTGGAAACCACATATAACAAGATTGCTCAGGCACAGTATGAACTGAAGAAGCTGAAAGCAGAGAAACCTGTTTCAAATAATATTATTCCGACACCCGTTCCCACACCGGAACCGACGCCTGTTCCGACACCTGTTCCGACGGCTGAACCGGTGAAGAGTGAAAAGATAATGACAGGAGATGCATGGAACTATATCGACTGTATTGATGATCGTTATGCTCAGAAGACAGAACCTTCTGCAGAACCTGAGGAAACAGAGGATCCGCAGGAGACGGACGATCCTGAAGTTACAGCAGTTCCGGAAGAAACGAGTGAACCGGAAGAGACTGCAGATCCGCAGGAAACATCTGTTCCTGAGGAAACTGCCGCGCCTGAGGAAACCGCAGTTCCGGAAGAAACAGCTTCTCCTGAAGAGATCAAAGACGGAAGCAGAGAACATCCGTACAGATTTATTGTGACACAGGATGGTCTTGTATATGGCTCACTGTTCAATGAGCTTGCGCAGGAAGAGGCGTATGCAGTGATCGAAATTCGTGAGGAGAACAAAGCGGACGGTGAACTGATTTCTCAATGGTATATCAATGCAAAGTATCTTGCGGATTATGAGGATGACACTGCATGGTATGTTCTGACGCATCAGCCTTCTGAGGAAGAAGAGATACCTGAAGAAACGGCAGAGCCGGAGACTGAGCCTGTTGAAGAAGAGAATACTGTTATTGATTTTGAAGAAGGATATACAGCAGAGGAACTGGCTTCTTTGATTACTCAGAAAGAGCGTGAACTGAAATCGCTGGATCTGCAGAGGAGAAGGCAGATTATTGAGATCAGTTCTGCTGAAGAGGCGGTTGATGACGGCATTGTGTATGCAAAACATGATGGTATTGTAACCGCTGCACACGCTCCGGGTGATATTCCTGATGACGGATCTGCTTTCCTGAGTGTATCCGGCGGAAGTGGTGTATATGTAGAAGGAACAGTGTCTGAACTGATGCTTGATGAAGTGCAGGTAGGTCAGACAGTGTATGCAATGAGCTGGTCAACCGGCGGAAGCTATACCGGTTATGTTTCTTCGATTGACTCTTATCCGGCAGCGAATGAGCGTTCTTACGGCAGCGGCAATCCGAATGTTTCTTATTATTCATTTGAAGCATGTTTCCCGGATACAGATGGTCTGAATACCGGTGATTATCTTGAAATGAATTTTGAAAAAACCGGATATGCTTATGTATCAGATGATATCTGGCTCTATATTGCATATCTTCGCAAGGACAGTTCCGGTTATTATGTGATGAAGGATGACGGAAACGGTTATCTGACAAAGCAAAGTGTACAGGTCGGCAAGATTGAATATGGTGAGTACTGCCAGATACTCGGCGGAATCGATGAGTCTGATTTTATTGCATTCCCTTACGGAAAGAATGCCGTAGAAGGTGCGAAGACGGAAGGCGCTGAGTATTCTGAGGAAATCTATGATGATGCTGAGTTCTATGAAACAGAGGATGAGATTTATGAATTCAGCGATGATGGAGAAGAAACTGATGAAATTCCGGATGAGATGCCGGCGGAAGAGGAGGTTGAGTGAGTATGTTTGAAAATATCAGACTTTCATTCCGCGGGATCCTGTCCCATAAACTGAGATCTTTTCTGACAATGCTCGGTATTATTATCGGTATTGCATCAATTATTGCGATTGTTTCGACAATTAAAGGAACGAATGATCAGATTGAAAAGAATCTGATCGGTTCCGGAGATAATAATGTTGTGATTCAGATTTACCAGGGTGACTGGTCATGGGATATGTCTTCCGGGATTCCTTCGGGGTTTGTGCCTGTCGGAGAAGACGTAAAGGAACTTCTGAAGAGCATTGATCATGTGGAAAGTGTTTCCTTGTATCTTGAGAGACAGGAATATGATGCTGTTTATCATCTGAATACATCTGTTTCAGGAAGCTATGTTACGGGTGTAGATACGGATTATTTCACAACAGCAGGACTTGTGATCAAGAACGGAAGAGGCATAGCGGAGCATGACCGTGAGTCCTTCAGCCGTGTAGCCGTACTGGATGAAGCTGCCGCGGAGCAGCTGTTCTCAGGGGAGGATCCGGTAGGAAGAACCATTGAGATTCGTCAGGTTCCTTATACTGTGATCGGAGTGGCAGCGGAAAAAGATGAGTTTGAACCTGTGATTGAAACAATTGATGATTATTATATGTATCACAGTGATTCTACATGCAGGATCTACATTCCTGATACGACATGGCCGGTAATCTATCAGTATGATGAACCGCAGTGTGCTGTTCTCAGTGCGGATGATACGGAAAACATGACACAGATCGGCTCGGAAGCAGCGGATATTATGAATTCTGCGATGTATTCGGACGATTCGGATTATCAGTACAAGGCTGAGGATCTTCTGCAGCAGGCAAAAGAGATTCAGCAGCTGTCGCAGTCTACGAATACAATGCTGATATGGATTGCAGGTATTTCTCTTCTGGTAGGCGGTATCGGTGTTATGAATATCATGCTTGTTTCAGTGACGGAAAGAACCAGTGAGATTGGTCTGAAAAAGGCGATCGGTGCCCGCAAGAGTGCAATTCTCGGACAGTTTTTAACAGAGGCTGTTGTGCTTACCTCAACCGGGGGTATTCTCGGAGTTTTAACGGGGATTCTGCTGGCAGAACTGATTTCAAGGCTGAACGGAACACCGGTAGCGATCAGTATGCAGGCTGCGGTATTCTCGGTTCTCTTTTCGATGGCAATCGGTATTGTATTCGGACTTCTGCCGAGTATCAAAGCAGCGGATCTTGATCCGATTGAAGCTCTGAGAAGAGAATAATAAAGATGCTTTTATCCCTTGCCAAGGCAGGGGATTTTTCGTATAAATAAGGTATTATGAGTAAATTCTCCGATTTGCTGGAACAGCTTGCCAAAGAAAAAAACATGACACCTCTTGATATTGCGCACTATTGCGGAATTGAGAAGTCACTGATATACAAAATCATGAAGGGGACACGTCTGCCCGGTTCTCTTGCTCTGGTTCGTTCAATGGCGGAATGTCTTCGTCTTACATCAGACGAAACAAGACTTCTGATTGAAGCGTATCGCATGACAGTGGTCGGCCGGGAAGCGTATTCCAGAAGAATGGCAGTTCTGGACTTTATTCGTTATCCTTTGAATGTAAAGGAGAATCCTGTTCCTTCAGGAATGGACAGACTGATTCCGGAAGAGATTTCAGATAGTTCTGATATGAGAACCTTAAAATCAGAGAATGCAATTATCTATTCAATCATGCATGAACTGTTCAGAGAATCACAGAACGGTGAAAAAGCACAGGCATATCTGATTACGAATCATTTCAAGCATGATGTCTTTAATATTATTGAAATGACTCTGTTTGAAAACAGAAATCTGAAATTGAATCATCTGCTTACTTTCCGTACTTCTTTCTATACACCGGGGGATGAGAAGAATTACAACTTTGAACTTCTGAAAGGGATTCTTTCGCTGCGCAGTGCGTCTTCCAGCTATACTGCGGAATATCAGTATTATTCGCATGCCGGCATGAAGGAACCTTTGATTCCGTTTGCGAATTATCTGATTACTTCAAGCTGTGTGATTGTTTTCTCGAATAATGCGGATCATGGTTTTATTTCAAGATCGCCTGAACTCAGAGAAATGTATATGGATTTCTACCGGAAAGCGGAACGGGAGGGACGTCCTGCTTTCAGCAGTGATTTTGGTTTTATCAGTCATGTTGAAACGATCAACCGCAAGACACCGGGTGAACGTGAGAATACGATTGTTTATTGCGACTACCCTGTGATGCATTTATTCCTTTCACCGGAGATTATCAGAAGAAGTGCTGTGAAAATTTCCGGGATTGAGGAAAAGGAAATCAAGGAGCTGGAATCCTATACAAACCACGGGATGGCATCGCTGATTTCAAGGACAGTTACAATGGTCTTTTCCTATGATGGACTGCGGAGATTTATGGAACGGGGAGATCTTGCTTTGACAATGTACAATGCTTTTCCGGCTCTTGATATGAGAGGAAGAACAGAAACACTGAAGCGTCTTCTGGTGAATATCAATAATATCGATCTGGTTATGCTGAAGGAACCTCTGACATTTGAAAATACAGACATGGTTCTGGAAATGTCATATAAGAAAGTATATCTGCGCTTCTCTACATGGATGAAAGAAACAGTAAGCATGGAGATTACGGAACCGGGCTTGTGCAACGCTTTTATGGATTTTATGCTTACGCTGAAAGACGGAGATGATTTTGCTTACTCGAAGGATGAGAGTGTCGCAATCATTAAAGAAATACTCGCAGAATATGAAGAGAAGAATGAGATGCCCGGATAAGGCATCTTTTTTGTAAAAAAAGAATCCTTAACGGATTCTTTAAAAGATCTGAAGCAGAAGCATATAGATGACTGTTCCGCCCAGAATACTGATTAATGAATTTCCTTTGAACCACTGCAGTGCAGCGACGGAAGCAGAGGCAAGGATCATCTTCAGCATTCCTGCGGCTGACAGGGACGGCAGATCCTTCAGACAGTAAACGACCAGCATGCCGATGATTGCTTCAGGAAGGATGCTTCCCAGCAGTTTCAGCCATGCAGGAGACTCTCTTTTTCCTGAGAAAAGCAGGAAAGGGAAAGCACGGAGCAGTACCGTAACACATGCCATAACAGCTATGGCAGCAGCGGCTTTTGTACCGGTCATATTACAGCTCCTTTCTGTGAATGATCATCAGTACAGCAGTGATGATGATCATTGAGGGAATCAGAAAATTCGAGGAACCGAAGATGAGAAGGCATGCGGCAGATACAACAGTTCCGGCGACAGCGGAAGTATGATCTTCGGCATGTTTCCACTGTTCTGTGAAAGAAGCGATGAACAGTGCGGTCATGGAAAACTCGATTCCGTCTGTAGGAAAAGGAAGCGCAGCTCCGAGAATGGAGCCGAGCACACATCCTGTAATCCAGTAAAACTGATTGAAAGCGGATACCAGTGTGCGGTACAGATGTACATTTTCGCCTTCCGGTGATTCGCCGTCACAAAGAAGAGAATACGTTTCGTCTGTGAGGGCAAAGACCATATAGGGTTTGTACTTTCCTGCATCTTTGTAAGGCTCCAGCATGGATATGCTGTAGAACAGATGCCTTGCATTTACAGCAAGAGTTGTGAGCGCAATTGTCAGGAAGGATGCACCTGAAGCAAGCAGGGATACTCCTACATACTGCATGGATCCTGCATAGATGAAAGCTGCCATGGCAAATGACCATAGAACACCATAGCCTGCATCACCGAGCAGAATGCCGAAACCGATCCCCAGAACAATATATCCTGCCATTACGGGAATGGATTTGATCCAGGCTTTTTTTACTACATTCAAATTCATTTTTAATACCTTTGATACATTTGTTTCAGAGAAGTTCGAGGAGGTCTTCTCTGGAGAGTGAGGAACTGGAAATACCTTCACCGGAGAGAATACGGTCCGCAAGTCCGGATTTTTCCTGCTGGAGCTTCAGAATACGTTCTTCAATCGTATCTTTCATGATCAGACGGTATACGGTGACAGTATTTTTCTGGCCGATGCGGTGAGCGCGGTCACTTGCCTGATTCTCGACAGCAGTATTCCACCATGGATCATAATGAATGACAATATCTGCAGCTGTGAGATTAAGTCCTGTACCGCCTGCTTTCAGTGAAATGCAGAATACAGGAATATCATCATCTGCGAAGGATTCGACCATCTCATTTCGCTTGTCCTTAGGCGTAGAGCCGGTGAGAAGGTGATAGGGAATACCTTCAATATCCAGACTCTTCGTGAGTTCATCAAGCATGGTTGTGAACTGTGAGAAGAGAAGTACTTTATGTCCGCTTTCCACGGCTGTACGGATCAGGTCTGTACATGCTTCTCTTTTAGCGGAATTGCCGCCATAGCTGTTGTATACAAGGGAGGGATCACAGCAGAGCTGGCGCAGTCGTGTCAGTTCTGCGAGAATGGCAATCTTGTTCTCCTTGAATTCTTTGTCGGTCTGCCTGCCGATGGATGCCTTTAAAGTCTGTACGCGGGCAGAGTAAAGATCTTTCTGTTCTCCTTCCAGGGGGGAATAGAATACTCTTTCAAGCTTGTCGGGAAGATCTTTAAGAACATCTTTCTTCAGTCTGCGCAGGACAAACGGAGTGATCATATTTGTCAGACGCTGTTCTGTTTCATGATCATCATCTTTTACAATCGGTGCTTCGAAGTTATCACGGAAGTAATGATAATTGTGGAAGAAACCGGGCATCAGGTAATCGAAAATAGACCAGAGTTCACTCAGTCTGTTTTCAATCGGAGTACCGGTCATGGCGATGCGGAAGTCTGATTTCACTGCTTTTACAGCCTGTGATGCCTGTGTTGTTGAGTTCTTGATATACTGTGCTTCATCAATGATCTCGCATGTATAGTGATACTTGCTGTATTCTTCCAGATCACGCTTCAGAAGATCGTAGGATGTAATCAGAATTTCTCCTTCTTTGCTTTCTTCCAGAAGAAGTTTTCTTGCCGGTGCTGTACCGGTGATCATACGATGCGGAAGAGAGGGAAGGAAACGTTCGATTTCGTTGGACCAGTTATAGACAAGTGAAGCAGGACAGACGATGAGGCAGCGTTTTCTGTCCTTCAGAGAGCCAAGGAAGGCAATTGCCTGCAATGTCTTGCCAAGACCCATTTCGTCGGACAGAAGGCCTGAAAAGCCGTTTCTGTACAGGGAGGAGAGCCATTTGAAGCCTTCTTTCTGATAAGTACGCAGTTCAACGGCAAGGCCTTCGGGAAGAACATAATCTTGTTCGGCGGTGTCTTTCATCTGTTCTACCAGCTTGCGGTAGGATTCGGATTCCGTAAATTCCAGTTCTTTACTCTGCTCGAGTTCTTCCAGCGACCACGCACGATAGCGGGGAAGGTCGACTGTTCCAAGGGCAATCTGTGCAGGAGTCAGAGACAGCGTTTCTGCAAAGTTTTCGAGTTCATCGAAGGTATTTCCGAGGGTCAGGAATTCGCCGGATTTGAGTTTGTAGAATTTCTTCCTGCGGTCATATTTGCTTAATACTTCGGCGAGCTGTTCACTTGTTAAAGCAGAAGTGACAAGGTCAAGCTGAAGCAGGTCGTGCACAACGGAAATGCCGATATTGACTTTGGACATTGCTTTGACACTGAGTTTTTTCAGTTTGTCGGAAATGAAAACCTCACCTTTATCCTGCATCAGCGAGATGCCGTCTTTCAAAAGGGAATATGTTTTATCATCATCGTCACGCAGAAGCATGCGTCTGTTTTCAATATCTTCCGAGTTGAACCATGAACAGAAGAATTCTCTCATGTAGAGCTCCTCTTCGGGATCTCTCAGTGTAATACTTGCACTTGCACTCATCAGATTGTAGCGGTTCTCTCCGTAAACAGCGAAGATTTCACCGGTGATGATATCATCGGAAGGAAGATCAAGGTAGAATTCAAACTGCGGACGGGGAGGCAGGAATTCATAAGGATCAAAGCCTTTGTTATTAACTGACATGCTTGAAGCAATCAGAGGATAGAGATATTTAGAAAAGACAGGAAGATCATCGTTGTTGATATAACGTGAATGATTGCCGGCTTTACTGAAGTAATTGAGGACGGGAAGCAGTCTTTCGTTCTTCGGTGTGCGGAGAACCCTTTTCTTTTCAAGATCAAAGAAGTAAAGATATTCGCTTCCTTCACCATATGTCATGCGAGGTCCTTTAATGCGCAGACCTTCGTCTTCTTTCATCAGTTTGACTTCCATCTCCGGTGTGCCGTCTATCAAAGTGAAACGGGAGGTGACTGTCTGACGACCTGTGATGATATCAACTGTAAAAGGAATATCGGCAATCATCTTCATGAAGAGATCGAGATATCTGCCTTTGAATGTAAGCGTGCGGGCAAGTCTGCGGGAAGTTGAATAATAAGAACTGTAATAAGCAGCTCCTTTATCCTCGCCGGAATACATATCCTTGTCGTCTGCCAGTGATAAAAGGAACTGTACGAGCGGACGGCAGGAAGGATCGAATATTTCGACGCTGTGAATGAATTCCAGTGTTTTTCCGTAACGCATAGATTCGTGGTTGCGCACCTGTCTGGAAAAGTCGGAAAGACTCTTGATGACATATGCATGTCCGGTTGTGCCCTGAACCTGGAATTCTGCTGCAACGGCTCTGTTTGATTCGTCAACAGCCAGAATATTCGGCTTCAGATAAATACGTGAAGACGGTGAAGTGGGACGGGGAATTGCGGATACCTGTCTGAGCAGAGAAAGCATTGCTTCATCTGTCTGGCGCTTTAAAAGAAGCGTTCCGTTACGGAAGACAAAAGTATCTTTTCGTTTTAAAAACTGCAGGAGAACGAGGGCAATGTGCTCACAAGGCTCAAATGTTTCTTCAAAGGTTTCGCAGTCACATTCTGATGAAAGAATGTAATTGCCGTCGGCACTGACGACAATGACAACGTCATAGTAGTCATCACCGATTCCTGCGCTGACTGATGATTTGATATTCAGCAGATTTGTTTCGGGATCCTGGGTGATCTCAAATTCCTCAATGAGTGAAACAGGCATTTTTGCAGCTGCGGCATATGCTTTTTTTCCGACATATTTAATCACATCTTTTAATTCAAGCATAAGGTTCTCCTTTCTGCGGGCTATCCTCTATTATACCAGTACTGAATATAAAAAAGAATGAACTCCTTCTTTTTTTCTTGATGCTAAAGTACAATGTTGGCGATGGACAGCAGATTTGAGAAAATCCATGATAAAGCAAGAGAAGAGAATGTACCGATTATCAAAGATGATGGTCTGGAATTCCTGATTGCGTATATCAGGGAACATGAAAATATCAGAGATATTCTGGAATGCGGAACAGCAGTTGGATATTCAGCGATGAATATGGCGGCTGTGCGCTGGGACATGAGGATCGACACACTGGAGGTGGATCCTTCCATGTATGAACAGGCATGCAGAAATATTAAAGAGAACGGATATGATGACAGAATCTTCGTGCATTTCGGGGATGCTGCACAGTTTGAAACGGACAGAATCTATGATCTTGTATTTGTGGATGCAGCGAAATCGCAGTACAGGCGTTATCTTGAACATTTCTACAAGAATACGTTAAAAGGATCAGTGTTTATTTTTGATAACCTGAATTTCCACGGGATTGTCGATGATCCTTCTTTGTCAAAAAACAGAAGTACATTGCAGATGACGAGAAAGATCCTTGCCTTCAGAGAGCATCTTCTGCAAGACCCTCGTTTTCAGACAACGTTCTATCCTGAAACGGGCGATGGTATTGCGGTTTCCGTAAGAATTGAATAAGTATAAGAAAAGACCGGCGGGATAACCGGTCTTTCTGTTATTTGATCAGATTTGAAATCAGTGATGTGATTTTGTCGAGATCACCGTCTGCGCCTTTTTCAATCAGCGTTGTGATCAGTTTCTTTGTTACAGAATCGCATTTTCTGTAATTTGTAAGAAGTTTCTTTTCGGCAGCTGATACTTTGAATTCAGTGCTTGTGGTTTTCTTTGTGGAAGAAGATGTGGTCTTCTTGGAACTGGAAGCAGATGAAGTCTTCTTTTTGGAAGAAGAGGAAGAAGATGTCTTCTTCGAGGAAGAAGAACTTGAAGAAGAAGGTTTTTTCGTTCCGCAGTTGATACAGAATTTACCGCTGTTTGCTTTTCCGCACTCGGGACAGTACCACTGAGATGAGGAAGATTTTTTCTTTGTGGTTGAGCGTTCAACGGATTCTGCTTCAGCAGCAGGATCAGCTGCTGTCAGTTCTACAATTTCTGCATTCATATTATTATTCTCCTTGATCAGAATTTACCGCTGTGATGTGAGAAACCGCCGCTGTTGACGGATGTACCGCCCATATGGCCTCCTCCGCTTCTGTCGCCGGAAGGCTGTGAGTGGACAATCGGTGTTCTTGTGACAGTGCGGTTAACCATGAAATCATGACTTCCGGTGAGACGAATACCATTCTCAGGAATGTAATTTCTTGCGGTTGTTGCAATCTTTGCAGTTTTGTTTTTTGATTTCTGGATCATACAGATGATCAAAGACAAGATGCAGGGAACGCCGATAATAATCGGTGCACCGGAAGCGACTTTCTCAAGACCGGTGGGCTCAACGTAGGGCTCAGGATCGTTCGGAATCCATTCATCTACAGGCTGACCGGAAGCTGCCATATGCAGGTCATATTCTGCGCTGTTGATGTAATCGTCGAAAGCATCAGCGTAATCTCCGTCGGAGAGATCATCAATCATGGATTCAGCCATGCATTCTTTTGCATAATCTGTAAATGCATAATTAGCAGTATCGCCGTATGCACAGAAGTCATATTCTCTTTCATCCATTGTGATGATGAAAAGAATTCCGTTCCGCTCTTCGCCATAACCCATATTTTCATGATTGTAAATGTATTCCGCATAGTCGGAAATAGTAGAATAGCCGGCATATGTTGTTTCAACACGGATATATACACCACATTCATATGCTTCCGATACTTCCTGTGCATATTCTTCGAGATCGTTAAGCTCATCCATTGTCAGAAGGTTTTCATTGTCAGTGACATAGGAAGCTGCCGGTACAGAGCTTTCTTCGGCATGTACGGGAAGAGCAAACAGCATTGCGGCGCTGACTGAAGCGCAAAGCATTATTTTCTTACTGTTCATAAATTACCTCCTACATGAAGAAGAATACAGCTGCCAGAATCAGCATTCCGATGAGCGCGTAGATTGCAAAGAACATCCAGAAGCGCTTGTTGTCAACAGGCAGGTCACCGATAAATTTGCCGGTCTGTCCGTTCATTGCGAACAGGTAGTTCTCACCGTTCCATTTTGTGGAGAGCATCCATACCGGAAGGAAAGCATAGTGGACATGTCCGGGATGGATATTGATATGTTCATTTTCTGCAATCAGGCTTGTGTATCCTGTGATTGTAGATCTGATTTCATTGATGGCAGAATTCTTCATGCGGACATCCGCACGTTCTGCATCGGATTCTGCAGATACATCATATTTATCTGCGAGATAGCCGGGCAGATAAGACATATCAAACGGAACCATATCTTTGTAGTCGAAAGGTTCAATTGCATCCATCAGTTCATCAGGCATTTTACTGGAAGCATCTGCAGGAACTTTTTCGAAAGAAACTGTTCCGGAACGCTGAATTCTGTAATGTTCTGTTGTTGTGATGGTTTCATTGGGGGTTGTCTGGGTGAATACACGGTCACCGCGATAGCTGAGATCGGCAGCGGCTCTTCCGTCATAAAGCCAGAAAGGTACATATACACCTTTGATTTCTTCGATGTGGTTTTCATCGGAGAAAGCTTTCGGCAGCATGATTTTTCCTTTGTAGTATTCTTTCAGTCTGCTGACAGCCTGATCTTTGTTCATCTTGAAAGGAAGAATATAGTCAGGTTTTAATGCGCCTTTGAACTGTGACGGTACAACAGTGGGATTGCCGCAGTACGGGCAGGATGTCGCAGCTGTATTCTTGTCACAGATCAGTTCAGCACCGCAGGAAGGACAGGAATAAGCACGAAGCTTCTTCGCTTCTTCTTCACTCCACTGGTTTATTTCAGCAGCTTCCTGCTGCTGCTCTTCAATGTCTGCTGCAGCTGCAGCATCATTCTTTTCCTGGAAAAGTGCAGCTGCTTCTTCAACTGTGAAAAGGCTGCCGCAGTAGTCACATTTCAGCTTCTGGTCTTCGGAACTGAAGTGAAGCGGACCGCTGCAGTTCGGACACTGGTAATTTGTAATGCTTGCAGGCATAAGTTATCTCCTTTTGCTTCAGCGAATGGCATAAGCCAGAACATACAGTATGACCGCAAGAGCACATCCTGCAAGACCGAGAAGACAGGCGATAAGTCTGTTTGTCTGCAGTTTTTCTTTATATGCGTTCATGTCAAATTCTGTTTTATTTTTGTTCTGCTTCATATGCTTTGATTAGAAACAAGGTCCGGACTGATCCGGACCTTGTCAGATGAAATCCGATTTATTCAGGCTTTTTTGTGCCGCAGGAAGAGCAGAAGTTGCCTTCGTTTGCGTTACCGCACTGAGGGCAGTACCATTTTGCAGGTCTTACGGGTTTTGCTGTACCGCAGGAAGAGCAGAAGTTGCCTGTGACAGTCTTTCCGCAGGAAGGACATGTCCAGCTGTCTGCTGCAGGCGCTGCAGTCTGCTGAACAGGTGCTGCCTGCTGCTGTGCAGCGGCTGCGTTAGCTGTTACTGTCTGGAATGCATTAGCGACACCGGTAGCCATGTTGAGGTTCATGAAGCCGACACCTGCACCTGCAGAGTTGTTTGCTGCATCTGTCATAGCCTGTGCTGCAGCTGCTGTCATTGCAGCGTTAGCGAGGTTTGCGTTTGCATAAGCTGCCTGAGCCTGGAGCTTCTTGAGCATTTTTTCGTCTTCTTCGTCAGCTTTCAGTGAAGAGATGCCGAAGGAAACAATTTCAATACCTCTTGTTTTTGTCCACTTCTGGGAAAGCTCAGCGTTCAGAGCTTCAGCGATTTCAGCTGTATGGCCAACTGCAAAACTATAGCGGATACCTGCTTCGGAAATTCTTGAGAATGCAGGCTGCAGAGCTGTGAGAAGTTCTGTCTTCATCTGGCCTTCCAGAGTGGAAAGCTTGTAATCATCTTTAACATTTGCGCATACGTTTGTATAGAAAGAAACAGGATCGCAAATATGAATAGAATATTCACCGAAGCACTTTACGCTTACATCAATATCAATGCCTGCACGTTCATCTACAACACGGAACGGAACAGGAGCTGCTGTACCATACTTTACACCTGTGATTTCTTTTGTGTTGATGTAATAAATTCTCTGGTCTTTTGCAGCGATTCCGCCGTATGTGATACGCTTGCCGATTTCAGCGAAAACATTCTTGATTCCTTCACCGAGAGAACCTGTGAACAGGGAAGGTTCTGTCTTGGAATCGTACTTGTATTCGCCGGGTTCTGCACAGAAATCAATAACCTGGCCGTTGTCAACGATGATCATGCACTGGCCGTCAGCTACAGCAATGCCGGAGCCGTCGGAGATGACATTATCACTGCCTTTGTTCAGGCCTGTTGTCTTCTTCTTGCCTTTGACTGCAAGTGTATCGTTAGGAATTGCTTCACAGTAGAAATATTCCTTCCACTGATCGCCGAGAGTGCCGGACGCAGAAAGTAATGCTGCTGAAATGAGTCCCATAATTTAAATCTCCTTTGTTAAATTCATCTAATAAATCATACCATACATTAAGCACGGTAAACTTAAGCTTTTATTCAGTTGCTGCTGACAGCCGGTGTCCAGCGGGCATTGCCGAGGTTGTCCGTCAGTCTGTAGCAGAATACATAGTCACTGTTTTCAATGTTGATATCTTCGACAACTACTTCATCACTGACTTTAATGGAATCACCGAGGTAGTAGGAATCCTGATATTCACCATCGTATGTGTAATAATCACAGATCAGATCAATTGTGTCTCCGGCTGTAATTTCGATCAGGCCCTTTGATTCAGTGCCGTTGTCATAGATTGTCTGTGCACCAAGTACTTCTGCACCATCTGTATCCGCTGTCCATCTGACAAGGATTCTTGCAAGCTGACCATTCAGATATGCAGGGATATATCCTTCAATTGTATAGTTGTCAGCGTCTGTGTATTCGTATGTTGTTACGTAATATGCACAAGGTTCACCGTTCAGTGAAAGCCACATGCCGTCATAATCAACAATCAGATCACCTTCATCATTGAATTCATAAATGTTATCGAGACCAAGATCGATATAGCCTTCACCGTCATCAATCCATACATTCAGTGCAACATCATGGATCTTTGCCCAGTCATCTTCGGAAAGTCTGAGAACCTGCTGTCCGTCTGCTTCTGTGAGCACCAGGTCTTCAGCGGAGATGACACTCTTGCTTGTCAGCAGGGAAGCGATGGTTCCGAGAGCACTTGAATCAATGGAAGAGGAATCGCCGCCGAGCAGAGAGGTGAGATCGATCTTTCCGCCCCAGCCGCCGTAACCGCCGCCGTAGCCGCCTGATGAACTGTTGTTCCAGCCGCCCCAGCCGCTGTATCCTCCGGATGAGCTGCTTCCGCTGCTGTAGGAAGAAGCGTAATTGGAGAGAAGGTCGAAGAGGTCTGTTTCAGAGTAGGAAGAACCGCTGGAAACATCACTTCCGTTAAGAACGGAGAACAGAGAGCTTTGTGTATTGTTGTTATAGATGTTTCCGGATGCTGCGAGTGTACTGAAGGATTTGACTGCACCTGTGTAGTTTGAATCAAAGCCGATGTTGTTGTAGATCTTTACGATACTCGAAACAAGTCTTGTGTTTTTGTAAGGGAAATAGATACTGATGCCGTAGGAGTTGGAAATATTCTGCGTCTTGTTGTATTTGACAGCAGAACGTAAAGCAGAAGCGAGTTTGCTGCTGGCATCTGTATTCAGGTTGTCGCAGAAGTGAATCAGGTCAATCTGGTCAATCGAAGAGGACGCTGCGAATTCCTTTGTGCAGGAACGTGCATCTGAGACTGTTGAATAATCATCTGAAGAAACAATTCCGGAAAGCTCGGATGCGAAGTCCCCGAATACGGATGTGACAGCGCCTTCAAGTTCAGCGAGGTCTGTTACAGAAAGAGTAACTGAGGAACTGGAAGAACTCTTGATGCTTGCACTGATGAATGTATCAACGATTTCTTTGCCCATTTCAACAGTAGATTCGGATGTGTTGCCGGCCAGTGTTGTCAGCCAGTCTGTGTAATACCATCCTGTACCGGGTTCTGATTCTTCAGAAGCGATCAGGTAGTCTGCGTAAGGTTCAAGAGCTACTGCGGTTTCATAGTTTGCCATCAGGCATGCATCGAAGCCGACAAAATCAAATTTTGTTCCGGCGCCTTTGAGAGCATCTGCGATTTCATCAACGGACATGGAGCCATTGGGATAAAGTTCATCATAGCCGTAGCCGGAAACAGAGCCTCCGCCATGATCCCAGAAAATCAGTTCGTAACGGTTTGCGGGATATTCCTGAACACCCCATTTGATAAATGCTTCAAGATTATCGGGATCGGTCATTGCACCGGTTCCGGCATTTTTATCGAGGGCTTCAATAGACTTGGATGTTACTTTCCATCTCTGCAGGCAGGAAGAGGAAATTGCGCTTGTCTGCCATTTCTTTGCTCCGCCTGTTTCAACGATGATATTTACCTGGTCTGACATAGTGGCATAAGCCATTTCCGTAAGATCGGATGTAGCCATGCCGTATTCGGATTCAAGGTCTGCGCCGCACATGTAAACAAGGATGGTTACAGTATCTTTGCCGTCACCAAGAATTGTTGTGTATTTGTCACGGGCTTTCTTGGAGACGGTTGTATCGGCGGACGATGATGATCCGTCTGTATATGTTGTATGTGATGTTGATGTACCGAAACTGTAAGCAGATGCAGCTGCTGTGGATGTTCCGGAAGATGAAGAAGTTCCGGATGACAGCAGTCCGGAAAGAAGTCCGGAGTTATTGAAGAGCAGTGCTGCTATGATTGCAAGGATACCGACACCGCCGATTCCGCGGGTTACACCGCCTCCGCTGCTGCGCTTCGGACCGCCTGATCCTCTGCCTGAGTTTCCGATGCTTCCTGAACCGAGGCCGCTTCCGCGTTTGTGAACGGATGCGGATCCGCCTGATCCGGTACGTTTTCTTCCCTGAGGTCTGTCGGGCATGATATTATTCCTCCTCTTTCTTCACAGGACCTTTTTCCGGTCCGCGATGTGTGATATTTAATGATGGTCTGCTGCTGTTTGTGACAGAGCCGGTACCGAGGCCGCTGCCGCGCTTTTTAACTTCTGCTGTTTTGTCAGAAGAAGTGCGTTTTCTTCCTGAAGGTCTGTTTTCAGTCATGATAATTTCCTCCGAAAATCCTAAGTAAATCTATTGTACAGGATCATTTATGAAATGAGAGAAAATCTTAAAGAAACTTGGAAAAAAAGACCGGTGCATCATGCACCGGTCAGTTTAATGAATTACTTTTTGAAGCTGTCTTTCAGAGATACGGAACGGTTGAATACAGGTGCACCGGGTCTGGAGTCTTTGTTGTCAACACAGAAATAACCCTGGCGCATGAACTGGAAGGAAGCAGGTGCTTCAGCGTTTGCGAGGGAAGCTTCCAGCTTGCAGTCTTTGAGGATTTCCAGTGAATCGGGATTCAGGCAGGAGAGGAAGTCCTTTCCGGCTGCGTCGGGATTTTCATCGGAGAAGAGGTTGTCATAAAGACGAACTTCGGCAGTGACTGCAGTTTCTGCATCAACCCAGTGGATTGTTGCACCTTTGACTTTACGGCCGTCTGCGGGATTACCGCCTTTGGATTCGGGGTCGTAAGTTGCGAGCACTTCAATAACATTGCCGTTCTCATCTTTTACACATCCTGTGCAAGTGATGAGGTATGCACTCTTCAGACGGCATTCAAGACCGTTGGGATAAAGTCTCTTGTACTTGGGAACAGGTGTTTCAAGGAAGTCGTCTGCTTCAATATAGAGATTCTTTGAGAATGTAACAGTATGTGTTCCCATTTCAGGATGTTTGGGATGGTTTTCAATTTCGAATGTTTCAGACTGTCCTTCAGGATAGTTTGTAATCGTGAGCTTTACAGGATGAATGACAGCCATTGCGCGTTCAGCAGTATCGTCGAGATCGGCTCTGAGACAGTGCTCCAGGAACTCGAATTTAACTGTTGAATCTGCTTTTGCTACACCGTTTGCTTCGGAGAAATTACGGATTGCTGCGGGTGTATAGCCTCTGCGGCGAAGTCCGCAGATCGTAGGCATACGGGGATCGTCCCATCCGGATACATAGTTCTGTTCAACGAGCTGACGAAGCTTTCTCTTGGACATGACAGTGTGGTCAATGCCAAGACGGGCGAATTCAATCTGTCTGGGCTTGTGATAAGGGATGGAAACATTGGAAACTACCCAGTCGTACAGAGGACGATGGTTTTCAAATTCGAGGGAGCACAGTGAGTGTGTGATTCCTTCGAGAGCATCTTCGATCGGATGTGCGAAGTCGTACATCGGATAGATGCACCATTCATCACCTGTGCGGTGATGATGCATGTGCTTGATACGGTACAGAGCGGGGTCTCTCATGTTGAAATTGCCGCTGGCCAGATCGATCTTTGCACGGAGTGTCATTGCGCCGTCTGCGAATTCACCGGCTCTCATTCTTGCGAAGAGATCAAGTGATTCTTCGATCGGGCGGTCACGGTAAGGGCTGACTGCGGGTGTATTGATATCACCGCGGTTTGCACTCATTTCTTCCGGTGTCAGTTCACATACATATGCCAGGCCTTTCTTGATCAGTTCAACGGCATATTCATACATCTGTTCGAAATATTCGCTGGCATAGTGGAATTTATCCCACTTGTAGCCAAGCCATTTGATATCTTCCTGAATTGCTTCAACGAATTCGACATCTTCTTTTGTGGGGTTTGTATCATCCATGCGAAGGTTGCATGTTCCGTGATATTTATCTGCAGTACCGAAGTCTACAAAGATTGCCTTTGCATGGCCGATGTGCAGATAACCGTTAGGTTCAGGCGGGAAGCGGGTAGTTACTGTTTTACCTTCAAACTGGCCGCCTTCAGCGATATCCTCATCAATAAAATCATGAATAAAGTTCTGCGTCATGACAATTTCTTTTACTTCATCTGACATAACATATACTCCTTGTTCTTCATATAGACAGCATTGCCATCAAAACATAGATATTATACAGAAAAGATGAAAGAAGTGAAATTACATTTCATAATGTTCCCGTATCGTTTCATGTTATGAATTTATTTAATTTTGCTTATGAGAATATTACTGTGAAGGTCACGTGCCTTCCTATCCTTCTCAGGACTGCTTTTACTTCGGCTGCCCCTCCGGACAGCGCTGATCTTACGTGACATTGCGATTAAGGCGGTTTCGGATTCAGGTATTTGTTCATGTACGGCAGCTCCTTTCGCTTATAATATTCCCGTGGAAATTCATGTTTCCCCGCGGCATTGCAGAAATTTTATGCTGCGTGATGTGCTGACGGAGATGAAACGGGTGAAGGTGAGTGTATGGCTGTAGAAGTTGAAGTGAAACTGCCGGTTTGTGATCGTACCGGACTGATTGCGAAGCTGAACGGGTGCGGTTTTAAAAGAGGAAAGAGCGTTTTTGAAAGCGATACCTATTATCTTGCGGAACACCATGATTTTGTGAAACTCGATGAAGCACTCAGAGTACGTACGGTAATTGACAGAGACAGCGGGGAAGAAAAAGCGTTTATTACATTCAAGGGATCAAAGATGGACAGTCAGACTGCTTCAAGAACTGAGCTTGAAACATATGTGGCCGATGGCAAAGTGATGCAGATCATTCTCGAAAGAATCGGTTTTACTGCTGTTCTTCCGCTGGAAAAGGAAAGGGTTCATTACCTTCGTGATGATGTGACTGTCTGCGCTGATGAGGTGGCCGGGCTGGGATGCTATATGGAAATAGAAGTGATCGCGGCTGATGAATCGGAAAAAGAAGCAGCGGTAAAGAAAGTTGCAGATGTGATTGTCGAACTGGGAATGAAAGAATCAGATGTGATTACGGATTCATATCTTGAAATGCTGGTAAAAAAGGCCGCTGTATAAATCACGGTAAGAAAATCGGACAATTTTAAAAAAAGTACTTGCATTTGTTCTGCGGGAGAGCTATTATACTTGAGCAACGTGAGTTGTGCCTCAATAGCTCAGTCGGTAGAGCACTTGGCTGTTAACCAGGGTGTCACAGGTTCGAGTCCTGTTTGAGGCGCCATGGAAGTCCTTCGAAAGAAGGATTTTTTTTTGCTTTCTTATAAAGTTGCAGCAGGCTCATTATTGTAAACGGCGGGTCTGTTATAATGTAAGTGTTGATGGAGGACTTATATGAAAGTATTGCTGATTAACGGAAGTCCGGATCCGAAAGGGTGTATCTCTGCGGCGATGGATGAACTCACGAAAACTTTTGAACAGAATGGTATTGAAGTGAAAGAAGTGCATGTCGGAAATAAAGATATCAGAGGATGCATTGCATGCCGCAAATGCAAGACGACGGGAAAGTGTGTGTTTAACGACCTTGTAAATGAAACTGCTGAAGATCTGAAGGAAGCAGATGGTGTGATTGTCGGCTCTCCTGTATATTACGGTTCTGCAAATGCATCTGTGGTTGCATTTATGACCAGACTGTTCTTCTCTACACCGCATATTGACAAGAGAATGAAGGTTGGTGCGAGCATTGTAAGCTGCAGAAGAGCCGGAAATACTGCAACTTTTGATGAGCTGAATAAATTCTTTACAATCAGTGAGATGCCTGTTGCTTCTTCCAGATACTGGAATGAAGTACATGGATATACATGGGAAGATGCAAAGAATGATCTTGAAGGTATGGCCTGCATGAGAACTCTGGCAAATAATATGTCTTTTATGATCAAGGCGATTGCTCTTGGCAAGGAACAGATCGGACTTCCGGAAAAAGAAGAACCGGTATTTACAAATTTCATGCGCTGAAAGCACAGAACAGTACGGCAGAACTGCTGTACTGTTTTTTTTACGGAACAAAAAAGAAGTACCCTGAAATTCAGGATACTTCTGATTGTGAAGAATTATTCAGCGGAAGGAATCTCTGTGTATTCGAGGTTGAGTCCTGATTCAGGATCGAATACATGTGCGACATTTCCGGGGAATGTAAATTCAACAGCAGAGCCTGTCTGGAAGCTGTAGTTGCCGATCAGCTGAAGTGTAGGAACGATGATGATGCTGTCCTTGCCGCATGCTGTTACATGCAGATGTACGGAAGAACCCATCATTTCGGATACGTCTACAATACCTGTGATCATTTGACCGTCTTTCTTGTCGAAGACGATATGTTCAGGTCTTACACCAACGAGAACTTCCTGCTCTTTTACATTGCGCTCGGAGAGTCTCTTCTGCTTTTCTTCAGAAAGTTCAATGACAGCATTATCAAGCTTGACAGCATATTTGCCTGCTGCGTTCTTGATGATTGTACCGTTGTACATATTCATCTGAGGCATGCCGATGAAGCCTGCAACGAATGTGTTAACAGGTGCGTCATATACTTCCTGAGGTGTGCCGATCTGCTGTACAACACCATCTTTCATGATAACAATGCGGTCACCGAGAGTCATAGCTTCTGTCTGGTCGTGTGTTACATAGATAAATGTTGTGTTGATCTTCTGACGAAGCTTGATGATTTCAGCTCTCATCTGGTTTCTCAGCTTGGCGTCGAGGTTGGACAGAGGTTCATCCATCAGCAGAACCTTAGGTTCACGAACGATTGCACGGCCGATAGCAACACGCTGTCTCTGACCGCCGGAAAGAGCCTTCGGCTTTCTTTCCATATATTCTTCGATATCAAGGATTGCAGCTGCTTCATTAACCTTGCGGTTGATTTCATCCTGAGGAACTTTTCTCATCTTCAGAGGGAATTCAAGATTCTTTCTGACCGTCATATGAGGATAAAGCGCATAGGACTGGAATACCATGGCGATATCTCTGTCCTTAGGCTGTTCATCATTCATCAGCTTGCCGTCAATATACAGTTCGCCGTCTGTAATTTCTTCCAGACCTGCGACCATACGGAGAGTTGTTGATTTACCGCATCCGGAAGGACCGACGAGAACGATGAATTCTTTGTCTGCGATTTCCAGATTGAAGTCTTCTACTGCAAGTACACCGTCAATGGTGCGCTTGCCTTTCATTTTCTTTGTTTGTTCAGAATTCGGATAGATTTTCTGAATGTGTCTTAAACTAACGCTGGACATGTTATAGATCTCCTAATTATACGTGAGTGATTAACCTTTGACGGAACCGATCATTACACCGGATACGAAGTACTTCTGCACAAACGGGTAAACGATCATCATAGGAATGATGGATACCATGATTGTTGCGTACTTGATCAGAGGACGATAGATATTTACATCAGAACCATCTGTGTCGGCAACGATTGCATTTTCTGTTGAGTTCAGTACGACTTCACGCAGTACCAGCTGCAGAGGATAGTAATTTCTGTTGCGGAGATAGATTGATGCATTGAACCATGCATTCCAGTGCTGGATACCGTAGAAGAGTACGATAACAGCAATGATTGCCTTGGATACAGGAAGGATAATCTGGGACAGGATCTTAAAGTCATCTGCACCGTCAATACGAGCTGCTTCGATCATTTCCGAAGGAATTTCAGAGAAGGAAGTTCTCATAATGATGATGTTGTATGCCGAAAGACATCCGGGAAGGATGACAGCCCATCTTGTATCATAGAGACCGAGTTTGTTAACAACGATAAATGTAGGGATCAGGCCGCCGTTGAAGATCATTGTGAAGACAATGAACAATGCGAACTGCTTGCCGAACATCAGATTCTTTCTGGACATGACATACGCAGCCAGAATGTTGAGAATCAGACCGATTAATGTTGCGACTACTACATAGTAGAGTGTATTGCCGTAAGCTTTAACGATGGAACTGTTAGAGAATACGAGCTTGTAACCGCCTAATGTAGCATTTCCCAAAGGTTTCAGGATCAGACCGCTGGCTGCAGAAACCTTCAGAGGGTCACTGATGGAGCCCATGGCAACATGCCATACGGGGAGAATGAAGATAATACATAATCCAATCAGGAAGATTGTATTGAATACTGCGAAAATCTTTTCGCCTGTTGATCTTTTATTCATATACAGCACTCCTTACCAGATACTTGTTTCATTAACCTTGCGGCTGATGAAGTTCGCAGTAGTCAGGACGATCAGGTTGACGATCGAGTTGAAGAGGTTGACTGCTGTGGAGTAGGAATAGTCGGCATCGATGATACCTACACGGTATGTATAGGACGCAAGAACATCGGCTGTTTCATATGTGGAAGGACCATACATCAGGATGATCTTTTCGTAGCCTACACCCATGATCTGACCAAGTCTCAGGATCAGCAGTACGATGATTGTAGATGCGATACCGGGAATTGTAACATGCAGTGTCTGCTGCCATCTGTTTGCACCGTCGATACGGGCTGCTTCATACAGAGTAGGATCGATCGCTGCCAGTGCAGAGATGAAGATAATAGAGTTATAGCCAAGGTGCTGCCAGAGGTTGGAACCGATATACAAAGAGCGGAACCACTTCGGCGAGGAAATAACTGCACCGCCGGTCCACCCGAACATTGAGGCGATATTGGTGATCAGACCGTTTGACTTACCAAAGTCAAACAGAATGGAAACAACTACGACTACCGATATAAAGTACGGCAGGTAGGAAATTGTCTGTACAACCTTCTTGAACTTTGCATTACGTACTTCGTTCAGGCAAAGTGCAAAGACGATCGGCAGAGGGAAAGAGAAAATCAAACCGTAGAATGAAATAAGCAGTGTGTTGCGGAGAAGTCTGAAGAAGGAAGGAGAGTTGAAGAAACGGATGAAGTTTGTAAATCCGATCAGCTGGCTTCCGAACAGACCTTTACGCATGTTGTACTTCTGGAATGCCATGATGATACCGACCATCGGGGCATAATTGAAGCAGATGAAGTAGATAATGACCGGCAGGGCCATTACATATAACTGCCAGTGGAGAGAGAAATCGAGCTTCAGTCTCTGCAGGAATGTTTTCTTTTTAGCCGGTCTTGAAGCTGCTTGAGCAGTGCTCATAATGATACCTCCAAGCTAATTGTCTGATGATAGAAGAAAGCAGGGGAGGTTTCCTCTCCTGCTTTCAGTGAATTACTGATTAACGAGCGTTGTAACGATCGAGAGCAGCCTGCTGGAGTTCAGCACATCTTTCGATGCCCATGGACTTCAGAGTTTCTCTGTATTCGTCATATTCATCAAGAGATCTTGTGCCGTTGATGAACTTAACGTTGTTTTCCTGAACGTAAGATTCGATTTCTGTGTAGTAGGAAGCGTATTCGGAATTTTCTTCAGATGTCATTGTCATGTTGTTAGGCAGCATGTTTGTAGGTTCATACTGTGACCATACAGCATAAGATTCAGCTCTGTCTTCAGGCATCTGTTCGATCTGAGAAGCTTCGCAGCGAACCGGCGGGTTCTTTGCCCAGTACTTGGCAGCTACAGTTGCGGAGTCAAGTCCGTCAGGGTTGCTGTAACGGAAGTCATAGTCACCGATACGGTGTCCGTCTTCAGCAGCGTACCATACAGTACCTTCTTCGGAGTCGATACCATAGTTAGCATTGAGGTAAACATCTTCAGCATAGAAGGAGTCAACCCATCTGATTGCTTCTTCGATGTGTTCGGATTCAGCAGAGATCAGTACGCAGACATTCTGCATATCCTGGTAGTTTGTAGAAGCCATTCTCCATGCAGGATCAGCGGAATCTTCACTCAGCTTAGGCTGAGGGCAGGCAACTGCATAGAAGTCGGGGTTAGTAGCACCACGGGAAATATAAGCATCAGTCATACGTGTACCATAGTCGATGAGAGCACCGATCTGGTCATTCAGGATGGGTTCCTTATCGGAAGCGACACCTGTGGACTGTCTTGTAGCGAAGTCAGGATCGAGCAGACCGTTTTCATACCAGCGGTTCATCATTGTCAGGTAGTCTTTATAAGCATCCTGCATAGGACCATATGTAACAACACCGTCAACTTGATACCAGTAAGGAGCGATACCGTAGCCGGCCATGAATTCACCATTATCGATACCATACTTGGATGTGTAGAAAGGAGCCTGGATACCGAGCTGTTCCTTGAACGCTGTCAGTACTTCTTCCCATTCATCATAAGTTGTAGGAATATCCATGCCGACTTTGTCGAGGAAATCTTTACGGATGGACAGACCTTGGTCATTGTAACCACTTTCCATATTGTCCCAGAAGCCCCAGAAACCATACATCTTGCCTGTATCAGTCAGGACGTTTGTTTCAGCGTTGTCAATGGAGTTGATCCAGGATACATAGTTCGGGCAGAGATCCAGATAGTCCATGAGGTTCAGAATGTAGCCGTCTTCGATGGCTGCGTCCATGCCGTCACGATACTTCTGTGTAGCAGGCTGTGTATACATGATATCGGGCATGCTGCCGGACTGGAACAGAAGGTTGAAGGATTCAGCTTCTGAACCGGAAGCAGGAACGATGAATTCGATATGGATGTTTGTCTTTTCTTCGAGCCACTGGAAGAATTCTGATTCATTGAAGTCGGAGAGGTTTCCGATGGAGCTTGCCATAGGATACCAGTATGTCAGAGTGATCTTTTCTTCAGAGATCGGATATGTACCCTGATCTGTTTCTCCCTTTACAACATCAGAAGTAGGGATCGTTGTGTTGCCGCCGGATTCTGTACTGCCGCCAGTACTTGTTCCGCCGGAGGAGCAGCCTGCTAATACCATTACGGATGAGAGGCCAGCTGCGAGAAGCTTTTTGCTGATGCTTTTCATAAAACTTTTTCCTCCAAATTATAGATTCAGACATTGGTGCTCCTTGTCTGAGAAGGACTGAATTCCGGGATACAGTCATATTTGCGGAATCTTGCGGAATTTCATTATGCGTGCGTCCTGAATGATGAATTGATGCAGACAGCTTCTGCGAAGTAACGGACTGCTGTACAGAATGATCTTCTTCTGACTCTTTGATATGTCTGTTTTGAAAATGCTTTGCGGCTTCTGCGGAGTGAGTACTGCGGAATGCGTAGAAATTATGCGCCTTCCGTTATTTTCGACCGGTTATGCTGCAGAACAGTTTCATATTTCAATGAATTGATAAAGATTACAGGAAAGACGAACCGTATGGGAATTCAGAAGCGTGTGATCCGGATCTTCCGGGCAATCCTTTGCATGAAGTGGATGATACTTGCATTGCATGAGACAATTCACAGAAATGCTGATTTTGAAAGAACTGCTATGAATAAGTGAATGAGAATCACTTGATATACTTGTCGAATGTTTTGTTGAAGATTCTTGCATTGAGGTATGCGGTTACGGGCACACCGAAGAAGATGAACATCGGGAAGAGATAAGGAATATATGACCAGAAAATAACGGGGATCAGAATCAGGAATGCTGTGGTGATCATGAATACTTTTAAGGAAGCATCCGGATTCTTGAAAGCAATATATACTGAGTTCACGATTGTACGGAAGAAAGTATTATCGAATCTTGCCAGTACCATGAACAGATAAACAAACATCAGCAGCCATCCGAACAGCAGGAGTACACACGCAATGGAGAGAAAGATACCGAGTGTATGACCGGCATTTGCATATCCGAGTGCCTGAATCAGAGCTGCAAACAGAACGATCAGCAGGGCAACCATACCGGTTCCCAGGAACAGAGCCTGTTTGAAATTCTGCTTGAGACTGTGGAAGAACATGCCTATAAGACTGTCTCCCTCATCTCTGTTGATTTTAAGACATGTATAGTTCAGAGCTGTTGTGCTGACTCCGATTGTTACAACCGGCAGTGAGCAGATGAACCACATGACATTCAGCAGCATCAGATCAAACACCAGAACGCCTGTTCTGAGAATGATACTGTCATCATCATAATGTTCTGTGACCGACTTCTTCTTCTTTTCCATTTTGATACCTCTTATGATGATGTTTCGAAACTGCTGCGTGTCGTAAAATTACGACACATCTTTTACACAGAACTATTATTGCACAAAATGAACGGGTCATCCACAAAAATGCAAGCGGTTTCAGATAACAATGACAAGTGATTTGGAAAAAATGAAAAAAGAACATTTACATTACCGTCAAGGGAAAAAACAACGTACAATATTGAAAACGACAAGAGGTACACATCATGACATTTCAAATTACAAAGATGACCGTAAACGGTCTTGAAAACTGTGCTTCCGTTGATTCTCAGCATCCGGTATTCGGATGGCAGATTGACGGAGAACGTATGATTCAGAGATCCTGGAGAGTAACTGTGCTTGACAAAGAGGAGATACTCTGGGACAGCGGAACGGTTCAGAGCAGCCGGATGTACGGAATAACATACGAAGGAAAGCCGCTCGCTTCAGAACAGGCATATACCTGGAAAGTAATCATTGAGGATGAAAACGGGTGCTCCGAAGAAGGAGTTTCATCTTTTGAAACAGCATTTTTTGATCACAGCATGAAGGCCTGGGATGGTGCGGAGTGGATCGGCACCAATCATCTTTCTCTGAATACATCTGCTTTAACTGTATTCAAGATGAACTGCACGCTGGCATTAAATCAGAACGTACAAAGAGCAGGATTCATGTTCGGCGGTGATGACGAAAGACTGATGGATGAGAACAGAAACCTTTACGGCATGCATAATTCTGCAGGAGAAAGCTGGTGTGCATTGATGCTGGATGTTTCGGGAATGGAAAAAGGTGAATGTGCAAAGCTTCTGGTATACCGGAAAAACTATACACCGGACGATACGGATGCACCGCTGGTCTCCTGCGATATTTCCCCGGAAATTATCAATGCCGGAAACAGGTTTGATGAACATACTTTATATATGGAATGTGAATTCGGACAGCTGGAGCTCTATGTGGACGGTGAAGATGGTGAACACAGTCTGCTGCCGCCTGTAAGTGACAACATGCTTTTCAATATGAACAGAAGAATCAATGTCAATCCGATGGGAAGAGGCGGAGACTATATCTGCTATCCGGTTCTGGGCAGGATCGGCTTTATTCAGGATGGAGAAGGAAATGCAGATTTCAGACAGCTTCAGGTACGCAATTACCGCAAGCCGTGCAACGTGCTGTACAGCGGAAAACCGGAAGTTAATCAGCTGACGGATGTATCACATGGTGCCAATGTCATGCTGGCATCTTCTGTTTCATTGAAAAAGAATGTGCGCAAGGCAAGGGTGTATGCGACTGCCAGAGGCGTCTATGAGCTTTATATCAACGGCAGAAAGGTATCGGAGGATATGCTTGCACCCGGTCTTTCGCAGTATGACAGGCATCATTATTACCAGGTATATGATGTGACAGATCAGCTTTGCACGGGAAAGAACGGAATCGGTGCTGTTCTTGCGGAAGGATGGTTCTCGGGAGCGATCTCTTTCTCGGGATCCAACTGGAACTATTTCGGTGACCGCAGTTCTCTGCTTTTAAAGATGAGTGTTGAGTATGATGACGGCAGCAGGGAAGTATTTACAACAGATCACCGGAAGTGGAAAAAGTATGAAGATGGTCCGGTAAGATATGCAAGTATCTTCCAGGGAGAAGAAAGAGATATGCGCCTGGAAGATATTCTGAATGATTTTACAAAGCCGGATTATGATCTTGAAAACTGGGAAAACGCAGAAGTGATTGCATGTGATGAAACGGTCTCATGCGTACATGAAGATACAGTTACCTTTACCGGATCTGTTGAACAGGGACTTGATTATGAACGTATGCAGCTGTATGCACAGCCGGACCGCAGTGTCAGAGCAGTTGAAAAACTGACTGCAGTTTCTGTAACCGAACCTCGCAAGGGTGTATTCATTTATGACATGGGACAGAACATGGCCGGTGTGGAGGAAATTCTGATTGATGGAAGAGAAGGACAGAAGATCAGAATGCGTTTTGCAGAGATACTGTATCCGGAGCTTCCTGAGTATAAAGGTTATGAGAATACGATGATGCTGGAGAATATCCGTGCTGCCAGGGCAGAAGACATTTTTGTTCTGAGAGAAGGGAAGCAGATTCTCAGTCCTTCATTTACGTATCATGGATACCGGTATGTTGAAATCACCGGTATTGATGAAGCTCTTCCTGTTGAAAATGTCAGAGGTCTTTCCATCAGCTCTCTGCAGGAAATTACTGCAGATTTCAAATGCTCCGATCCGCTGATTAACAGACTGTACCAGAATATCGCATGGTCTTTCCGTGATAACTATATTTCCATTCCCAGCGACTGTCCGCAGAGAAATGAGCGTATGGGCTGGAGCGGAGATCTGTCTGTTTTCTCAAGAACTGCTGTAAGCATGTCTATGAGTGCTCCTTTTCTGCACAGACATCTGCAGTCCATGCGTGATACACAGGTGAACGGCAGGTTTGCGGATATATCTCCTTTAGGCGGAGGCTTCGGCGGTACGCTCTGGGGAAGTGCGGGAATGACAGTTCCGTATGAAATGTACAGGCAGTATGGCGATGTTCAGATTTTTGAGGAACATTACGATGCAATGAAGTCTTATATGGAATTCCTGAAGAGTACAAAGAATGAACAGGGAATTGTAACAGACGGTCCTCTGGGGGACTGGCTCAGTCCGGAAAATACAATGAATGAAAGTGCATACCTCTGGCAGTGCTACTATATCTTTGATCTCAGTATCATGGCTGAAGCTGCGGAAGTTCTGGGAAGAACAGAAGATGCAGAGGTTTATCGAGCAGAAAGAGAACAGGCAAAGAAAGACTTCATCAGAATATATATTGATCAGGAAACCGGAATGTCGTTATTCTCTTCGGAAGAACAGGCAGTCGGGCTGAACTCACCGTTTGAATTCGGTGTGAAGGAAAGAATTCCGGAAAGAACAGCATCAGGCAGATATATTATGGATACACAGACTTCTTATGCTGTTCCTCTGGCTCTTGGCGTGCTGGATGGGGACGCTGCTGTGAAAGCGGCAGAATACCTTGACAGAGCATGCCGCAGAAAGAATACAGATGATCTGAATGAAACTCATGAACCGTATGCTCTGATGACAGGTTTTATCGGTACTGCATGGATTCTGCAGGCATTATCCGAGTACGGCTATGATGAAACTGCATGGAGAATGTTAAAGGAAAAAAGATATCCTTCCTGGCTGTATCCGGTATGGAACGGAGCTACGACAATCTGGGAAAGACTGAATTCCTATACAAGAGAAAAGGGCTTCGGAGGAAACAATTCCATGAACTCTTTCAACCATTATTCATTCGGTGCTGTCGGAACATGGATGCTTGCTTATGCAGGTGGTGTCAGAAGAGGCAGTGAACCCGGAACATTCCGGATCGCTCCGGTTCCGGATCTGGATGGTGAAGTTACATGGACTGAAGTGTCTGTAAAGACAGTATCAGGTACATATCAGGTAAGATGGCACAGGAACGGAGAAAAATGGGAATATGTGCTGGATCTTCCGGCGGGCAGGATGACTTCATGTACTCTGCCGGCAGGATGCAGTGCCGGTGAACTGGCTTCCAGATGCCTGAATACAGAAGGATTTATCAATGTAAGGGAAGAAGGAGACAAAGTTTCCTTTGATGCATATCCAGGGCATTATGAGATCTGAGGAGCATGATGAATGCTGTGAAATTGCTTGTTTTCATTCTTTGCTTTCCGGCTGCGGGAATCGCTGCGGAAGGATGGCGGAGAAAAAATAAGGCTCGCTCAGAAAAGAAAAACCGGATCGCAAGAGTTGAATATCTGACGGAAAACGGCAGTTTGTACGGTGCTGATTTCAGGATTGATATCAGTCCTGAAATGATTTCCGGTGCACGATACTTTGAAGAAACAAAGCACAAATACCAGGAAAAGAAGAATGTACCAGTTAAAAAGAAGCAGTGGAACGAAATCGAACAGGCCGTGCTGGCAATTGAAAGTCTGCTTGTTCCATGTGAAGAAAAAGAAGAACGGGAATCTTCAGAAGAAATTTTTGTGACAGACGGTCCTCATACTTTTAAATTCTTCATAACCTGGAAACGGGAAGACGGTTCTGAAGAAAGAATCAGATATTATCGTCCTTCCGACAGACGTTTTATAACGGTGACGGAACTGCTCAGAGAGGCAGCGGATCCGCAAGGTCGTAAAATAACTTATTATGATGCGCCTGTACTGAACGGTATTTATGCAGTGAACGGGAATTCAATGTCCGGCAATGAAGGAGAGTTTTCTTTTCAGTTTACAAAGATTCCTGATGAAGAAAACTGGCGGATCTGTTTCTACTATGGAAAAGAAGGGGAAAGACAGTCTTTCATTGCTGAAGCAGGAAAAGAGGAGTGGAAGAAAGTTTATGAATTCTGCTGTTCTCTGAATGTGGAGAATCTTCCCGCAAAAAGCAGATCCGGTGAATGCTGTATGACTCTCTTTTTCAGTGACGGGACGCAGAAAAAGGTGAAACCGGATCGGAAAGCAGCAGAAAGCATGTATGCTTTCTTTGCAAAAGAATATCCCGGAATATAAGAAAACGAGCCTTCGGGCTCGTTTTGTATTACAGGTCAGATTTTTGAGTACTTCTCTGCAAGCTCAATGAAATATTTCGCATATTCCGGCAGTGCGATGGTATCACGCCATGCAGCAGACACATCTGCAAAGAGATCAAACTCCTGCACGGGATAGATATTGCAGTCTTCGGGAAGATTCATGTATTTCAGCATTTCGCCGTACGCAAAAGCATAGCCGTAGCCGTTGGCCGCAAGTGCGGATGAAGCTCTGAGATTTGTATTCTGCATGATATGCGAAGGGGTGATCCTGTGTTCCGCAAACTTTGAGAGTACATATTGTCCGAGTCTCTGGGAACTGCTTTGTATGATGATCCGGCGGTTGTTCAGATCTTTCAGATGAATGCAGCCTTCTTTTGCGGCTTTCCGTTCAAGAGGGTCCCCTTTGGCAAAAATACAGTAGGGCTTGTCCTGATGGAATACCTTGTAGGTCAGACCTTCTATTTTTCTGAAAGTGATATAAACAGCAATATCTACATCACCCTGCAGAAGTTTCTGGTCCAGTTCTGCCGAAGATGCTTCCACGAGGTTGAAGAGAATCCCCGGATATTTCTTTGAGAAAGAGGGGAGGATTTCATCCAGTGTATAGGAACAGCGAAAATGAGGCATTCCCACAGTCAGAACACCCTGGTCGGAATGGCTGATATCCCTGAGTTCGGTTTCCATTGCTTTCTTCTCTGCAAGAATAAATTCCGCATGATGAAGATAGCGTTTTCCGGCATATGTTGGTACCATGCGTCTTCCGATATGTTCAAACAGCGGAAGACCGGTTTCGGCTTCTACTCTTTGAAGACACTTCGTTAACGTAGGCTGGCTGACGAACAGTTCCTTGGCAGCTGCGCTGAGACTTCCGCAGCGGGCAATCGCTGTTAAATATTCGAGTTCCTGAAAATTCATCTGATCCTCCGTCATGCAGTGTGTTTGCTAAAGTACTCACAAAGTATAACTCATATGCATACTAAATATAAAGAAAATGAATGTTTTCACAAGCACAATTGCGGATATCATAATGATGCTTGAACTAGCACTTTTTCTAAACAGGGGGAAAATAAGCAATGAAAAAGAACAAACTTAAGTCTCTGGTCGCTTTCGCTGCAGCTTTCGCTCTGACAGCGTGCTCCTCAGCATCTTCTTCTGCGGCAGCAGAAAAGGTAACTGCACAGGGTACAGGTCAGGGTATTGACGGTGATGTAGTGGTCGAAGTCACAGCAGACGCAACAACAATCTACTCAATCGAAGTTATTGAACAGAATGAAACAGTTGGTATCGGTTCCGTAGCGTGCGAAGAACTGCCTGCCAAGATGGTAGCCGCAAACAGCTGGAATGTCGATGCAATCGCAGGTGCTACAGTTACATCCAACGCACTGAAGGACGGCGTACAGGCTGCTCTTACAGCTGCAGGACTTGATCCGGAAGCTTTCGCTGAACCGGCTGAAACAGATACAGCTGTTACAGAAAAGACAGATGAAACTCTGGAATGCGATGTTGTAGTCGTTGGTGCCGGCGGTGCCGGTCTTACAGCTGCTGCTACAGCTGCTGAAAACGGCATGACTGTTATCGTACTTGAAAAGATGCCGATTGTCGGAGGAAACTCACTGAAGGCTACAGGCGGCATGAACGCTGCTGATACACAGTATCAGGCTGATCTTGGTATTACAGATTCCGGTGTACAGGAATTCATCGATGATACAATGGAAGGCGGTCATCAGCTGAATGATCTGTCTCTGGTAACAACAATGGCTGAAAATTCCTCTGATGCAATTGACTGGCTGACAGAAATCGGTGCTCCGCTTCCTAAGGTAGCTGCTACAGGCGGTACTTCTCATAAGTATCTGCATGAACCTGAAGATGGTTCTGCTGTTGGCTCTTATCTGGTAGAAAAGCTGAGTGACTATGATGAAACTCTCGGTATTACAGTAATGCTGAATACAACAGCTACATCCATCATTGAAGAAGATGGTGCTGCTGCCGGCGTAATGGCAAATGACGCTGAACATAATTACACAATCAATGCAAAGAGCGTTGTTCTGGCTACAGGCGGTTTCGGTGCAAACTTTGAACTGATGTCTTCTTATAATCCTGATCTCGCTAATGCTGTTACAACAAACCATTCCGGTGCTACAGGCGACGGTATCTTCATGGCTCAGGAACTCGGTGCTGATACAGTTGATATGGAACAGATTCAGCTCCATCCTACAGTACATCAGGAAACTTCCATGCTGATTACAGAATCCGTTCGTTCCATGGGCGGTATCCTGGTTAACGCTGAAGGCAAGCGTTTCTGCAATGATATGGATACACGTGATGCAGTATCCAATGCTGAACTGCAGCAGACAGGTGCTTATGCATATATTATCTTTGATTCCAGAATCACAGCTGATCTGAAATCCACAGAAAAGTACATCAAGAACGGTCTTACAGTTTCCGGCAATACATATGAAGAACTCGCTGAAGCTATGGGCTTTGAGGGTGATACAGTCACAGCATTTGTTGAAACAATGAACACATGGAACGAAGCAGTTGCTAACGGTGTTGATGAAGAATTCGGACGTAACAACGGTATGGACGAAGATCTGTCTGAAGCTCCTTACTATGCAATCAAGATCGCTCCCGGTATTCATCACACAATGGGCGGTCTGAAGATTGATACAGAAACACATGTTATCAATACAGAAGGCGAAGTAATCCCCGGTCTGTTCGCTTGCGGCGAAACAACAGGCGGTGTACACGGCGGCAACCGTATCGGCGGAAATGCTGTATGTGACTTCGTTGTATTCGGAAGAATTGCAGGTCAGAGCGCTTCTGATTATGCATCTGCTGAATAATCAGGCATAAGCTGGTTACGAAAGAGATATCCGGAAAGGGTATCTCTTTTTGTTTTGAAACAGGCGCAGGTTGCTTTTTGATATATGTCTTTGTTATAATATGCTGGTATTGAGTGCTTAGCTCAGCTGGGAGAGCACTTCCTTGACGTGGAAGGGGTCATGGGTTCGAGTCCCTTAGCGCTCACCATAGTGAAACGGTCCTGACGGATCGTTTTTTCTTTGGACGGCATACGGAGGTCTTTGCGTATGAGTGTAATGAAAAGAATATTCTGTATTCTGCTGAGTGCTGCGGCAGTAGTGTATACATGGATCACACATCAGATCAGTGAATGGAACAGTTCTGATTCAGATGTTCAGATGATTGATCTGAACAATGATCTCAAAGATCTTTCTCATGATGATGTTTTCAGCAGTACATATGAGATCTTTGTTTATTCATTCTGTGACAGTGACCAGGACGGGATCGGTGATCTGAATGGTGTAACAAAGAAACTGGATTATATCAAGGGTCTTGGGTTTCATGCGATCTGGCTGATGCCTGTTGCACAGTCGCCGAGTTATCACAAGTATGATGTAACAGATTACTGCAGTATTGATGAAGAGTACGGGACGATCGAGGATTTCGATCATCTTGTGGAGGAAGCATCAGCCAGAGGAATCAAAGTAATTACGGATCTGGTGCTGAATCATACGTCTGATCAGCATCCGTGGTTTGAGGAAGCCGGTGCATATCTCAGATCGACCGGAGATGGAGAACCGGATGTGAATGAATGCCCGTATGTGGATTATTATCATTTCTCAAGGTATGCACAGGAAGGATATGAGAAACTGCCGGACAGTGACTGGTATTATGAAGCACAGTTCACAGGCTCCATGCCGGATCTGAATCTTGACAGTGAAGCAGTAAGAAATGAAGTGAAAGAGATTATGCGTTTCTGGATTGAACATGGCGTATCAGGATTCCGTCTTGATGCAGTGACGTCATATTATACCGGTGACGATCAGGCAAATACGGAATTTCTGGAATGGCTGACATCTGCGGGAAAAGAGATGAAGAGTGATCTTTACTTTACGGGAGAAGCGTGGACTTCACGGGATGTATATGCATCTTATTATGCAGGCGGGATTGATTCTCTTTTTGATTTCTCGTTTGCTTCGGACAGCGGTGTGATCAGTAAAACTGTGAACGGACAGACCGGTGCTGATCAATATGTATATGAGTGCATTGAGGCGGAAGAACTCTATGCTTCTTATAACGCAGAAAGTGTAAATGCACCGTTTTATACGAATCATGATATGAACCGTTCGGCGAGTTATTATGCAGAAGGTGATACGGCAAAGGTGAAAATGGCAGAGGCTTTGAATCTTCTGATGAGCGGGAATGCTTTTCTTTACTATGGTGAAGAACTTGGCATGAACGGAGAAGGCTCGGATGAGAACAAGCGTGCACCGATGTACTGGAGCGATCGGGCTGACGATGAAGATCTTTGTGCTGCTGCGGAAGGCATGGATGACATTGAAATGTACTATGGTTCTTATGAAGAGCAGAAAGATGATCCCTTATCTGTTTACAGCTATGTGAAGCAGGTGATGAAAATACGCAATGCTTTTCCGGCAGTCTGTGAAGGAAAGACATATATTGAAGAGAGTCTTTCCGGTCATGATCTTGCTGTAATGTTCAAAGTGTCGGAAAGAGATGAAGATGTCATGATTGTGATCAATACTTCTTCAGTGATACAGGAAACGGATTTAAGCGGTATCGGAAAGCTGGACTTAAGAGCAGTGCTGAATACCGGTGAAGATAACGTATGCTTTGATGAGGGTGTTCTGACAATTCCTGCTTATGCAATTGCTGTTTTTACGGAAAATGAGGGATGACTGTTTTTTCTTTCTCTTTTGTGAATGTGAATATATAATCGATAGGGTTGGTGAAAAGTATGACTACAGGAAAAAGAACAGTAAAAATAAATAAGAAAAAACAGGGTACTTTCAATTTTGCCCTTTTTCACAGGAGGGTCAGAAGATTTCTTGGAAACGCCCGTGTCGAAAGACCGCGTACAAAACAGGGGAAGCCGAGACTGATCTATGTCAGGGAATGCTTCCATCTTTTCCTGCTGCCGATGGTATTTATATATGATGAGATTCTGCTTCGTATCTTTACTGAGACCGGTGTTTTTCACAGGCTGTTCTATCCTGTTGTTTTTGCGGCTGCGGCCGGTTTCCTTGCGTCGGTTTTCACGAATTTCTTCAAGAAGAAAATCAACAGCGTGGTGACTTCAGTGATTCTTGTAATTACTGCATTCTGGTTCACGGTAGAAGCTTTGATGCACCGCTCCTATCAGGTTTATATGACATTCAGTGCCATTCTGAATGGCGCGGACGGTGTTGCAGCGAATTATTCCAGTGAACTGTTCAGTGCTGTTTTCCACGGTCTTCCTGTCATTATCTTCTTCTTCCTTCCGCCGGTGGTCTACATTGTACTTGCGGTCAGAAAGAAACTGAAGGCATGGCAGTACAAGCTTCCGCTTGCCGGCATTCTTCTTGCCAGTTCCGTTGTTCTCTTCCTGATTGGTTCATTGACAGCGGGCATCGGTTCTACGAAGGCTGCTTATTCTACAGCATATGAGTTTGACAATGCATGTCGTACGTTCGGACTGATTACCGGAATGCGGCTGGATGCGAAATACGGCGGAAAGGCTTCCGGAAGTTTTGTTGTTGATGATGCATCACAGACAGAGGAGTCGTCTGAAGAGGAAACAGAACCGGAGATTGTCTATGAAAAGAATGAAATGGATATCTCTGCTTTGAATGAGACTTCATCAGATTCTACAATTAATGATCTGTGTTCTTATGTAAACAGTCTGACTGCTTCCAGCCAGAATGAATATACAGGTATCTTTGAGGGAAAGAACCTGATCATGATCTGTGCAGAGGCATACTGCGATGCATTTGTTGATCCTGAACTGACACCTACGTTATACAGACTGATTCATAACGGTATTTATTTCTCTGATTTCTATCAGCCGGCATGGGGCGGAAGTACTTCTACCGGTGAATTCTCCTTCCTGACCGGAATTGCACCGCAGGACGGTATTGATACGATGCTGGAGACGATCGGAAACAATATGTACTTCACAATGGGCAATCAGATGCAGAGGCTCGGTTACTGGACAGCCGGATATCATAACAGTGATTACAATTATTATGATCGTGATCAGACACATGAAAATCTGGGATTTGGTGAATGGATCGGCCAGTTCAACGGCATTGAGGATATCTGCGGGACAGGTTATCCGAGTGATTCAAAGATGCTTACAATGACACTGGATACGCTGATTGACAAGCAGCCGTTCAGTGTTTACTACATGACAGTTACAGGGCATGCACCGTATGAAGATTACAGCTGGACAGTAGATGCGTATTATGATGAAGTAATGGAATATACCGGCGGAAAGTACAAGGAAAGAACAACATATTATATCTGCTATCAGATGGAACTTGAAAATGCTCTTACACAGCTGATTGAAAAACTGGAAGAATACGGAATCGCAGATGATACGGTAATTGCTCTGACAGGTGATCATTATCCTTACGGTCTTTGCAAGAGTACAACTTATAACAACAGTGAAGATTATCTCTCTGATCTGCTGGGTGTTAATTACCAGTACAGCTGGGAGCGTGATTCCAATTCCTTTATCTGCTGGTCCGGATGTCTTGAAAATGAACTGAAGGATTATGCTGTGGAAGTCAGTGAACCTTGTTCTTCCATCGATATTGTTCCTACCCTTTCCAATCTGTTCGGACTGGAGTTCGATTCCCGTCTGTTTGCCGGACGTGATGCGCTTTCCGATGCGGAAGCACTGGTTTTCTGGAACAACCATTCCTGGGTTACTTCAAAGGGAAAGTATGATGCAGTAGATGCTGAATTCCATCCGGCTGAAGGTGTGGAAGTGGATGACGGTTATGTGGATCGTATCAATACGATTGTAAACAACAAGATTTATTACTCCAGACAGATGGTTTATACGGATTTCTGGGGTTATCTCTTCGGAGAAGATACCGTTACCGAGAATCCCGAAAGACCGCTGCCGGGGTACGTCGCTCCATCATCTGATGATTCTGAATCTGAGGAAACATCTGAAGAGTCTTCAGAATAAAATTTCGGTGTATCGAGCCCGTATCATTGAATACCGATATCTTACATAGCTCCGTGGTGACGAAAAATCATCACGGGGCTTTTGCTATTTCCGGAAATCAGAGACGGATCAAATCTTATATGGAGGATATCACAATAAGAAAACAGGCAAAAAGAAGAACCGCAAGGCCGGGTGGAGTATAACGTCCGTAAAATTACATTTTCAGTATTTGTGAGATATAAGAAAATGGCTATGATTAATGGTAATCTCGACTGATACGATGTGTGCACAGGAGGATATGAAACATGGTAGATCTTGATAAAATCGGTCAGCGTATCAAAGAAGAACGCAAATACATTATGAAGGTGTCTCAGGAGAAAATGGCTGAGGATCTGAATATGTATCAGGCTGATATCAGTAATATGGAAAAGGCAAAGTCCGGAAGTGGTATCAGTGATTTGATTAAACTTGATCTGATAGCAGAATATTTCAATATTCCCCTGGAAACATTGTTGTTCGGACGGGAGGATAAGAATATGCTGTGTTATCACGGAGACCAGATGAAGCTGAAGCCCGGCAAGAAGAAAATGATCAAGTCGCATCGGCAGGTCTTACTTAAACTTACAGGTCAGAAAGAGGATGCGGAACTTCAGGCGATAACCTATGAATGCGGACCATATACTATATATACACTGGTCGAATACCAGTATTCCATAGGATCTGACACTGCCTATGAAGACGGAAAGGTTAAAAATCCTGAGTTCTTTATTTCTAAGTTCCATACGTTTGTTTTCTTCGGTACAGAAATCATTGGTGTTATGGTTTCTGATCTTACGACTGTTATGCAGCATGTATTTCAGCCGCATCTTAAGAAGCTGCAGATGATGATACAGAGTGATGTACTTGATGTTACTGACGTATGGCGTACATTGAATCCCTATTGGGCTTTGTGGCAATTTACGAAAGAAGGCCCGGAGAAGGATGACTATTATGACAAGATGCTTAAGCGCATGGATGCTGTTCGCGCTGCCGGGGCAATGCGTCCTGTTCTCTATATTGAAAATGTTTATGTCAGAGAAGACTGCCGTCAGCATGGAATCTTCAGACTGTATATTGATCTGTTGAAAGAAATGTTTGAAGGATGCATCATGTGGCTGAATATGGAACCTGCTTCCGGCGACGAATTAAACAAAGAATATGATTGCGTTCCATCTTATACGGTATCGGATCTTGGACAGCTTAATATAAATGCGGCCATCGCTGAAAAGGTTGGATTCAAAGTGGATCCGGATACCTGGCATCGTCAGGCTGAAACTACGGACGCCGATGGAAATGTGACGGTCGAAACGATCCTCATTCGGAAATGTGCATATTATATGCCGGCTGAGATAAGAGAATTGTTAAAAGATGATAAGGATCTGGTTGCTCAGGGACGGGCAAAGCAAAAAGTCGTTCAATCTAAAGAAGATCATTCTCCCGGTGGCAGAATAGATATTAATCATGGTTATATAGATGCGGATTTCGCATCAGAGGTAAGAATCGATAATCCTGGTGAAGGTGCATATTATGTGACAGCAATTGCGAAGAAGGATGGCGGCATGCGTTTCGTTGTGTCGAGAAGCAGTCTTCTTCGTGATAAAAAAGAATGGATTGTGGAAGAATATACGGATTTGGAGTACGCTCAAGAGTCAGAATATTTTGATGACCTGCAAATGGCAGCGAGCTTTCTTATGATTGGAAATCTTAACAGGATCTCCGGCGAAGAAGATGCTGAAGCAGAAAATTTTGATATTGTAAATGACGTGTCTTGTACATTGACTGATGATCAGGGTCAGGTTGCTGCAGAAATTCTCGAGGCTGAATTAAAACGAACTAATACGGAAAACATCGGAGAAATTCTTTATGCTTTTGTCATGGTTGATAAAGAGAATAATGCTTATTACGCCCTGAATCGAAACAGCATTCAGCAGATCGATGTGAGTGCTCCGGATTTTATGGAACGTCTGGATACGATTATTGATTTTGATGGTGATGAGGAACTTATGGGCAGTGAGTATTGCCCCATCTTCCACACGATTCGAGAACATATGCAAGAACCTCCGGAATATAAGATTTGAGCTATAAAAATCCGGCTTGCCGGAGGCTAATATGTAATCACAGCAAGGGAAAACAACCTTAGCTCAAATCAGGAGGAAAAGATAATGGTTAGATATTTTATTGAATCTGTAAAGTGTGGTGTTGGTAAAGGCGGTATGGCTTGCGGTCCTGTAAGCGGTCCGGTTGTGGCAGAGGCAAAGGTTCGTACTGATAACGGTGACGAGTTCTACATGTCTCTGGCGGAAGTGGAGGGTATTCCGAATTTCTTCAAATCTCCTAAGAGCACGTATGAGCTTCAGGTAGAAGAAGACATGGATGATGAAGAACTGGAAGAGTTTCAGAGCTGCTTCGTTGAAACCGGTGATTATGATGAAATCTTTGAAGATCAGGATCCGGAATGGTTCCGGCTCTACAGATATCTGATTTACTTCGTTCGTGCTGATTGGAACGAATGTGAAAAGTTCCAGGCTGAAACTGCAGGAAAGTGGCTTGATGAAATTGACATTCCTGTCTCTGATCTTGAAGAAGACTATATGGAAGATTATGAGGACGAAGATAACTTTGAACAGCCGGAGAGCACGGAAGAAGGAATATGCTGATTCCAAAATGCTGGAACTGAAGAATCGGAAGAAGTGGTCCTTCATTGCGATGCATCTGTTATGAAGTCGGTTATTGATAACTTTGGTATGACTGTCGATACTACGCTGATTGATGATCAGCACTTCGAAAACAGGGTTATGGTTTGCACAAGTCCTGCCTTCTGCCGCTGGGTGTTCGGATTCGGCGGGAAGATAAAAATCGAAGGCCCGGAATCGATAACGAAGCAATATAAGAAATTATTGATGGAAGCAATTAAATAAGGCTGGTTCATACGGCATCTATCAGCACTGGTTCAGATCGTGAGCTGAGAAGCTGTTATTTTCAATGTCTTCTCACATTTCGGAAACACGAACCGGTGACAAGAAGAATATAATTATGTAGCCAATGTTTTTGCGAGAAATATCTCATCAGCATTGTCTGAATGATGAGCTTAACCGTTACATATCATTTAAATACGAATGGATTTAAATTTATTCCTCTTTTTTAATCTGAAAAAGTATCGAACACTGATGGTTAGGCTTGTATCATACCATTTTGGTTTTTAGAAAATATTACAAAAGAAAAGCACAGGCTTATGATGGCCTGTGCTGATATTTTTATCGGAAGCTGGTGTCTGAAGCAATCTCTCTCCAGTTATCAGTATCCTCTCTGATTTTATCTGCGTAGGAATACATAACACCAGGGGCATCTTCACCAATCCCTAAGTGAAGTGGAGGATTCTTTGATTCAGACGCTTTGATAATGACTTCTGCCAGTCTGTCAGGATCGCCAGGCTGCTGCTTTTTCTGGCAGTCAGCGACAAGGCCAGGCTGCCATCTGCAGGAATCATAATCCTCAATATGCCTGTCTGCTTCTGTTCCCCATTTTCCGGCATCATAGAAGCTTGTTCTAAACATTCCGGGAGCGACGTTGGTCACTTTAATACCGAAAGGCTCTACTTCAAATGCCAGGGCTACAGAAAAACCAGTCACGGCAAATTTGGATGAATGATAAATGACAGGCCCGGGAGCATAAGAAGCGGTGGATGAAATGTTGAAAATATGGCCGCTTCTCTGTTTTCTCATGACCGGAAGCACGGCTCTGGTCACACGCATGGTACCAAATACATTGGTCTCATAAAGCTTCTTAATGGTTGCTTCATCTGTTTCCTCAAAGAAGGTAACCGCACCATATCCGGCATTGTTGACAAGTATGTCGATTCTTCCGAATTTCACAATGGCTTTATTTACTGCATCCGTATAGGTGTTTTCGTCCTGATCAGAAATATCCAGCTTCAGACAGAGAGCCTTATCTTCATATTCGGATGGAACGACAATATCATCTCCATGTCTGCTTGTAGCAACAACACAGTCTCCATTTTCCAGAACTTTTTTAACAATTGAATAACCCATACCTCTTGCGGCACCGGTTATAAACCATACTTTTGACATTTTCTTCACCTCACGAAAACAGAATTTTCTGAACAAACTATCTCACGAATCATTCAATTTATAAAGAAAAAATGATGATTTTTTCACTCTTGAAAGGTGACGAAGCAATGACCAAATAAACGATTTGGGTCTGGCAATCTTAAGGCTGGTGAAAGAACATCCTGGGATTAAAGTGCCGGAGCTCAAGGAAAGACTGGAAAAGGATATTCCTGAAATCACAGCAGATAAAATAAGAAATGAAATCAAACGGGAACTGAAAGAATATATTCATCTTATAGGTTCCAGGAAAACAGGCGGTTATTACCTAATAGGTGAGAACAAAGTCAAATGAATAGGTATAAAAGTGCTATCAGGTCAGCTGATGGCATTTTTTAATTCCTAAAATATGATGAACCTGTACTGATGGTTAGGATTGTTTCATTACATTTCAGGTTTCAGAAAAGTTACAAAAGAAAAGTACAGGCTTATTAATGGCCTGTGTTTATTTGTAAAACTGAGATTTAGACTTTAGCGTTCCTGATTGCTTTAACATTTCTATTCATTAAATGCCTTCCGAGGTTTCGGTATGCGAAGGCCTTAACAGGAGACATTTCCTGATGGTGCTCTTTCAGCAATTCATCCGGAGAGTCATAAACACCAAAATCCTGGTTGATGCCTTCGCTCTGAATGTATGTGTTATTGCAATTCCAATCAATTACAGGATTGCGGAAATCAGAAACCGCGACTCCATAACCACAAAACGATCCGGTACATTCGGAATGGAGTTTTTGTAACTTTTGCAGGTATTGAAAATCCAAGATAAACGCTTCAAGTTCATACCACTGATTCTGATAAAAAACTTCTACCCAGCTGTGAAATACATTCTGCGGAGCATTGCGATATACGATTCCGGTCATGGCTCCTTTCTGAAGCCTTTTATCAATTGTAAAGCCATGCACTCGACAGGGAATATTAACCGCACGAAGAAGTGCCATAAACAGCGTTCCTTTCGTATTGCACTGACCGTATCCATCTGCCAAAACTTGTGATGCCGGTATAGAGTCGTCTGTGTTATATCCAAACAGAATCTCATCTCTGACAAAATTATAGATTTCCTTTATTTTGTGAAACTCATCCAGACAATCCCACCCTCTGGATTTGATTAAGCTTTGAATGCTCGGGTTATCATAGTCGAGCATGGTGGTTTTCTGAAGCAAAATATTCATTTTTCATTACCTGTAAATATTATTTTCCGAACAGACTATCTCATAATTCTAAAAATTAATAAAGAAAAATGATGATTTTTTCATATTTGAAAAGTGATGAGCCGGTACTGATGGTTAGGCTTGTTTCATACCATTTCAGTTTTCAGAAAAGGTTACAAAAGAAAAAGCACAGGCTTATGATAACCTGTGCAGTACATCAGCAGATCTTATAATATTTGATGACTTTCCGGTACCCTGTTTTATTTGAACCTATTCTTTCAATATAACCATTTTACGCAGGTATGAAATTGCATTATCGATTGATGTTTTTCCGCCTCCTAAAGCTAACTGGAGATGAGACTTTGTCAGATTTGGATTATTTCTTAATTCTTCAAGAACTTTTCTTTGTGCTGCTGATAGGTTATAAGATAAATTATCACCTGTTATATTGATCCAGTTGAATGGAATTTTTACAACAATGGAGTTTTCTCTGAATTCAAATGCTTCCTTTCCGCAGCGACTTGTTATTTTTGGAACACCTCTGCCTTTCTGTTTTCAAAGAAGGAACCGGAACGTCAATCAGAAAAACGCCTGAAAAGAAAATATCCTCAGGCAAACTATTTCATTGCAGAAGGATACGGGCATGGAGGATTTCAGATTCAGAACCCGGACGCCTATGCAGAATATATTCGAAAACTGATGCAGCGATAAACTTTCGGTTTGCCGAGCACCTATAATTGAATGACCTGAATATGCTTGAATACAAGCTCGCTGACAGGAATAAACGGTTTGTAAAAGTTGATAAATGGTATCCTTCATCCCGGATGTGCCACAGTTGCGGCGCTTTACACCCTGAAATGAAGGACCTTCGTGAACGTGTGATGAGATGCGGATGCTGAAAGCAGCAGCGTAAACATTCTGTAATACATGGCAGGGATGGAATGGCCCGAACCTGACGCCTGTGGACATTGTGTAAGACGTTGTGCTATGTATTGTCATAGCTAATGCAGTAATGGCTGAAACAGAAGAAGCAGTGGGTTCTGTACGGCTTGAGAACGATCTGCCGATACGGTTATTTTTTCTGTTTACTGGTAAATATATCTGAACTAGTCAATTTTTAGGGAAAGTCCCTTCTCAGTGAAAGTTCCTTTTTGATCGTGTGGATATGTGCTGCGGTCAGCGGCTAGTGAAGAATGGGTGTCAGTTTGATTTCTGAAGTCTGGCGGGGCTTGAGGAGGTTCAGACTGCACACCTTTTCATTTAGTAATGGGATAGAAACCTCTAATGGGCTTTTATAGTTGAACATCTTTCCCGGGTAATTGTTAACCATATTGGATACATAGCGGATATCTTTCTTTGAGAGCGGATTCATGGAAAGTCCTTTCGGTATGCATTCCCTGAACTCTTCATGATTCTTTTCTCATTTACCTTTCTGTTCGCTGTGACGAGGAAGGCAGAAATAGATTGAAATCAGCTTCTCACCTGTAACGGGAGATGTTTCAAGATCCAGCGGATCACGGAACTCTGATCCGTTATCTGTAAGAATGATTGTAAAGGTCCGCCGGAATAATTCATCTCCAAGAAAATCCTTTATACCGTCGAATACTCTTTTTACTTCTTCCTGTGTATGAGAGTTCAAGAGGAAGAAGAGCTGAAGGTTTGTCTTTCTGTACAGAAGTGACAGAATGCATTTCTGATCAGGCCCCTGGACACCAAGCACAGTATCCATTTCCCAAATATTGACAGCAGGATCCAGATCGAGAATTGCGGATGTAAAATCCTCGTACCTTCTTCCGTTGAGATGATCATAGTCCGCAGGCGGGGAAACAGGTTTTGAATGAAAACGTGGTTTATAACGAACCTTCCTTTTCAGATCAACAGCTGTAACAGTCCCCATTTCACGTCTCTCAATATATCTGTAAGCAGTAGCTGTGGAGATCGGGAGATTCTGGTCGTGGATAATTACATCAGGTGAAATCTTTCGTGCGACTCCGTCTTCAAATGCAGGGACAATCTTCTTCATTTCTTCGGCATTTTTACGGATGCCATACTTATGGTTACGGACGTTATTGTCTCTTCTTCCCTGTGCAGTTTCTGCCAGATAGAAGTATTTCGGCAATTTGCAGGATGAGAGGGTTTTACATCCGGAACAAACAAAAGGAAACTTCTTTACTCTGTCACACACAGGGCCTGAGATGAAATCCGGACAGATCTGATTGCAGTTGTGATATCTGCATGCGTGGCATTTTCCATTTCTGCAATCGTTACAAAGATGGCGTATTGTACAGTGAAGCTGTAGACCGCAGTAATTCCTTTTGCCTGATAGCACAGACAAATAACGGTTCTTTTTGATTTCCTCACTGATTGTTTCAGGATCGCGGTTCAGCTGTAAGGCGATTTGTTTCCTTGTAATGTTCGGATCTTTCAGTAATTCCTCGAGTAACTTCCGGCCTGAAAGAACCATTTGCGTGTACGCTTTGGAATCTGTCATACTTGACTGCTTTCTACGCTGGATTCCGCAGCACGTATCTCTGTAAGTTTATTATAAGGGGCTTTCAGTGAGAGCAACGCGAAAAAGGCACTTTCAAAAATAATTGAGGCCGACATGAGCCCATTCAAAAAAGCAAGGAAAAAACTTGACAAATCGGCGGGGGGGGGAGTAAATTGTAGAAAATATGGTTGCAATACCCCGCCGAGGAAGGGGTACTTCTGAAGAAAGGAATCGCACTATGAAAAAGCCAGAAATTCAAATGATCCGTTATGCCTCGGAGGATGTAATTGTAACCTCGGGTTATGACTGCACACCTTTGATGCAACAATACAAACTCTCCTACTATGCCACTATTTTCCCTCAGAACCTTGAAAATTCACTGACTTACCAGCTTAAAGAACACGGCAGTGAAACACCCGTTACCGTGATTCAGGACGACGGAAGTTCCGAGACCTACATCGGTAGTGAAGCTCTTTCACATTTCTACTCCGATAGTTGTTACCATACTTACTATGACTCCTCGACAGGCCAAATTCTCTTCTTCTACTGCCTGCATGTTGATGAGCATACTATCCGTTGATTTTGAAAGCTCCGCGTTCGGTGCGGAGCTTTTTCCTGTCTGCTCCCAATCGTTCAGTCTGCGGGCAAACCCGTGTGCCATGGAAAGGATGACAAATCAATGAAACTGCTCTATTCATTCAAATATGTGCGAATCGGCGGGGAAACCACTGCAGTTCCCGTTGGCACAGGTGCGGCATCACTGCACGGCGTGCTCACCCTAAACGAAACCGGGGAGGAAATGCTCCGGCTGATTGAACAGTCCGAAACACCGGAGGATGTCCTTGGCAAACTGATGCAGGCACATCCGGAGGAAGATATTCGCGAGGTGGCGGAGCTGCTGTGCGGGTTCCTCAATCGGCTGCTGGAAGAGCAGTTGCTGAAGCCATGAGATTCCGAATCCGCCTTGCCGGAAAATGCATTGAAATCCGCAGCCGTTACAACGCTGTGGGGACCCTCTGCCGGGACTATGTGACGGATTTCGCCGACCCTGCCGATCTGATCGTTTCCGTTTCGGAGGAGGACATCCGGGCAGAAGCACAGCGAGCTTCGGAAGAACCGCGACGGGCGGGAGCCGTCCTTCCTGCCGCTTATCCGGAGGATTATCTGGAAACATTGGCGGTCTACCGGAAGATTGCTGAGGCAATGCTCCGATGGGATACCTTTCTCATCCACGGTGCCGCAGTCGCCCTTGACGGTGCGGTATACCTTTTCACCGCCGGGTCCGGCACAGGGAAAAGCACCCACGCAGGCCTCTGGCTATGTCAGTTCCCCGGCGCCTTCATTCTTAACGGCGACAAACCGCTGGTGCAAGTGACGGACGCGGGAGTGATTCTCTACGGAACCCCCTGGGCAGGAAAGGAGGGTCTGCAGCGAAATTTGGGTCTGCCGCTGAAGGCGGTGTGCCTTCTGGAACGGGGCACCTGCAACAGCATTACCCCCATTTCTTTCCGCGAGGCATATCCGGAACTGCTGAGCCGCATCTATCGTCCCAAGGACCCGGAGCTGCTGATTCGGACCTTGCAGCTGCTGGACCGTGCTGCAGAACAGGTGTGCTTTTACCGTCTCCGCTGCACGCCGGACCCGGAAGCCGCCCTGATTGCCCGGCAGGGCATGGAGACACCCAATGATCACAAGCTTTGAAGAAGAACTCCGCCGTTCCGGCAGAGTCATTTATCGCACCTGCGGCGATTCCATGCTGCCCCTGATTCGTGAAGGCAGAGACATTCCCGTGATTGAGCTGCAGACGCCGCCCTTCCGCAGGTATGACATTGTGCTGTTCCGCCGCGGCGAACACTATGTACTGCACCGCGTTCTGAAGGTATTCAGGACAAAAACGGGAAACACCTATTTCATTGCCGGAGACAACCGCGCCTATGGCGAGAACGTTCCGGAGCAATGCATTCTCGGCCGCATGACCGCGCTCTGGCGGGAGGACCAGCTGCTCAACCTGCCGCCGGTACCCTTTGGCTGCCGGTTCTGGCGGCTCCGCTTCGTGCTGTTGCGATGCCGGAATCTGCTTCGCAAGCAGTACAAAAAACATAGCAGTCCCCCATTTTCTCAAATTTAAGACCGGAAGCGTTGGTGTCGTCAGATTCGTTTACAATCGAAAATTTCAAAGAAACTGCCCCATGACATATTGAAAGGCAATCCGGAAGGCATAACGAGTCAAGACCACCCGCTTAGCGGGTGGCTTGCTCTGCCCCTATAAGGGGGCTATTACCTGCTTGCGCCCGGAAGGCGCACTGAAAAGTCTGCCAGCTGCACCACATTCACAGCAGCCTCCCTCACGGGAGGCTTTTTCAGTCTTCCTTACTCCGGCGCAGCCCCAAAAGGGGCTTGCTGGTTTGCTTTGACTTCCTACTGGCGCTCCAAGCGCTTATTTCTTGTTTTTCCTTACCGGCTCACCCGTCAACTACCCCTCCCTAAATGCTGACACATTTTGAGGAAGGGGGCTTGTAACTGCCCTGTGGTATAGCGGATATTATCCTTCCACATTTAGTCGTTTAGCATTACTGCTAAAAGTGGCGTTACATCGCAAGCACGTTGGTTCGTACCTGTGCTGCAGAGATTTACTCCGCAGCAACTGCATCAGGTACTATAAGTTCTATTCCCATACGATGCAGATTCATTGCTCCAATACGGTCATCATTGGATTTATAACCGCAATTCTTACAACAGAAAAGGTGTTTGTGTTTATCACGATTTGCCTTTTCTGTATGCCCGCATTTAGGGCATGTCCGGCTTGTATAAGCAGGATTAACTTTTTCTACAAGCTGATGACTCTTTAAGGCTTTGTAAGACCACCATACAGACACATAACGGTCTTTGACCTTAACTCTTTCAGCAGCAGAACGGATACCCGTCAAATCTTCGATAACGAATAAAGTACCATCCGGATTGTTTTTAACGAGTGCCTTGGAGATGCAATGATTTACATCCTGCATCCAACGGTTTTCTCGTTGACCGATCGCCTTAATTCGCCTGCGGGATGATGGAGTACCAACCTGCTGCAATTGTTTACGCAGAGCCTTATAGTGAGCACGTTTCTGTTTAACAGTATTGCCGTCATAGAATACAGATTTACCTTTGCTGTCGTATGTGACAGCAAGAAATCTTATTCCACGATCTATACCGGCAACATTGGAAACTTCTGCTTTATTAAGTTCAGAAATCTCATATGTTACGGGTATATGTAAGAAAAACATACCATGCTTATTAACAAGTTTTGCAGTACCAAAAAAAGACCCGGAATCATTTTTCCGGGCCGCTGTTCATGTCTTTTCTGATCAGTTCGAGAACATATTTCTGCCAGCTCGGCTTTTCAGCCAGAAATTCGATCATTTCCTGATCTTTCCGGATATTCAGACGGAACTGGTACTGCTTGTATACTCTCTTATTGTACTTGTACTGATACTCCAGCATATGCTTGTATGCTTCTTCACTCAGTGTTTTCTTCTTGCTCGGTTTTATGTCTTTCGGCACATTCTCATCCATATGCTTAATCCTCAGTTATTCTTCTATTTTACAGACAAATCATGAGGATTTCGATATAAAAACGCTGATATGCCGGCACATCAGCGTTTTGTTATCAATGATACAGGCTTGTGAAGTACATATCACAAGGCTGTTCTTATTTTGCTCCAGCCTGAATATGCGCGATAGAACAACAGTCTGCTGCATTATTTAAATTCACATGAGATTCAGCTTTGTAAAAGCATTGAACAGACCGTCTTCGTCAACACCGGTTGTGATCATGTCAGCGGCTTCCTTCGCTTCCGGACCGCCGTTTCCCATGGCAACTGCATAGCCGCATGCCTTGAACATGGGAATATCACTTTTTGCATCTCCGAAAGCAATCGCCTGTGAAGCATCTGTGTTCAGATATTTCAGCAGCCGGACACAGGATGCGTATTTGCTTGTGCCCAGCGGGCTGGTATCACCATACAGGGCAAGTTCTCCTTTTCCTCCCCATGTGCCGACTTCCATATCCTTGAACTCTTCTTTTGCATCAAGATAATCCTGATAGGAGTTCAGTACGAAAGCCGTTTTGTTGACATCGTCACGATACATTTCACCAAAACACATAGCCGGATTCATCGGCGGTTTACCTGAGGCTTTTGCATCACCGGCAAGATACTTCTGTCTGGCTGACCAGGATTTTTCTTCATAGTCTTCACTGATATACATGCCGCTGTTGCATTCAAGACGGTGGGCAAGACCGCGTGACCTGCACCAGTCTACGAAATGCGTGCACTGTTCGAGTGAGAGGGGATGATGATAAATGACTTCACCGTTTACTTCGATATAAGAACCGTTTCCTCCGATCATGCCGTCCAGTTCAAGATTGAGATTTCTTTTCTCTACTTCGATGGTTGAGCATCCGGTGCAAAGGAATACTTTATGACCGTTTGCTCTTGCGGTATTTACTGCTTTTCTCGCAGATCCGGGGATTTCTCCTTTGTAGTTGATCAATGTTCCGTCTACATCCAGAATCAGTATCATGATATTTTCTCCTGTTTCTTTACTTACCATAACTATACATGATCATTCCGGTAAAATGAAATGTTAATATAGAGCTGTATGAAGGTGAATGTTATGAAGAAATATACAGCTTTGACTGCGGTTGTGCTGCTTGCTTGCGGCTGTGCTGCGGGAAGTTCGGCAGAGACAGTTTCGTCAGTAAAAGAGAATAAGGAAGAAGAGACGCAGCAGAAAACAGCAGAATACGATTTCAGCGGGGATGAGATCGTGGATGCTTCGGATCTTCTTGATTGTGAAGTAAGTCCGGATGTGCTGACGGGAACATGGGAGATTGAAAGCATCAATACACCGGATGGATATATGCCTGCTGAATATTCTGAGGAAACAGGTGAACTTGCTGTTTATGAAGATATGACTGCTGATTTCAGCTGGAGTGACACGTCATCGGAAAGTGTATCTGCAGAGCATCTGCGTCTGGTTTTCAGAAAGGGTGTTCTTTACCTCAGCGGGGACAATCAGGAATGGTATGCGGAAGCTGTAAATGATCGCGGTGAAATTATATGCAGGTTTGTGCCTGAATACAGTGACATGTATCTGGAGAGACCGAAGGACGCTGCAGGTGAGACGGTTTACGCTGATTATTTCTATGTAAAGACGGAGCAGGATATGGAGTAAAAGGAACTGTTTGCATTTGCTGAAAAGCACAGGTTCAGTATAATGTCACATGTGAAGGGAAACATCAATGAAATATACAGTCAGCAGAAAAGTACTGAAGAAGTACTTTGAAGAAAGAGAAAAGAGTGAGCTGGCAGATCAGATTATCAATGAGTTCTATCTGAGTCTGACAGCTTCTGATACAAATCAGATCAGAAGATATCTCAAGCAGAACAAAGGTACACTGGAAGAAGCATATATGTCTTTGATTTCTTCAAGACTTGATCCGGAGAGCAGAAAGCTTCTGAAGTCTGTATCCAAAGGATACGGTCTGGATCAGATCAGAATACTTGATCCGCTTCATTTTACGGAGAACCCGTATTACAAGCTTCTGAGAAAAGTGCCTAATTTTGCTAAAGGAAATGTTGTTTACAAACAGCTGAAGACCGGGGCATATGTACCGGTTGCGATCGAAGAGAAGATTGACGATGTAAAAAGGAACTATGCGGACATATCGCCGCTTGGTACGTTTGAAGAAGATTTTCTGTATCCTGTGATTATGCAGAAAAAGAGAATCTGGATGAGCTTTGCACCGCATGATACGGAAACAAGTGAATACCAGATCAGTCATGCGCATGGCAAAGTACTGACATACGGTCTCGGACTGGGTTATTTTGCTTATATGGCAAGTGAAAAAAAGAATGTGGAATCTGTTACGGTTATTGAATACGATCAGAATATTATTGATCTGTTCAAGGAACATCTTCTGCCGCTTTTTCCGCATCCCGAAAAGATCCGCATTATTCAATGCGATGCTGTTGCTTACGGCAGAGATGCAGAGGAGAAGTACGATTATCTTTTTGCGGATATCTGGCATGATGCGGAAGACGGACTGCCGTTCTATATCCGGATGCGCAAGAACGAGAAGGTTGCAGAGCAGGCAGAATACTGGATTGAACAGGATATGCTTGTTTATCTGAGAAGACATGTGATTGCCTTGATGGAGGAAGAACTGGAAGGCAGTAAAGATTCTGACTACAGATATACGGAGACATTCAGTGACAGGCTGTTCAGAGGACTGCATTATCTTCTGAAAGACAGAGAACTGCATTCAAAGGAAGATGTGGACCGGCTGCTTTCAGCGGAGTCACTGAAAGAGATCGTGCTTCAGCTTCCGGATTCCGCTGCCTGATGAACAGAAGATTCCGTGATTATTCGGAATCTTTTTCTTTTTAAGGAGAATGGAAAGACAATGCCATGTTAGAATGTTGATAATCAGTATTCTTATGAACATAATCAAACGGAGGAATGTATGGATACACGTGAAAGATATAATGAGTGGATTGATAAGCTTGAGGATCAGGATCCTCTGAAAGCAGAGCTTCTTTCCATAAAAGATGATGATAAGGAAATCAGGGAGAGATTCTACAAAGATCTTTCTTTCGGTACAGCAGGTTTAAGAGGAAAAGTTGGTGCCGGTACTAATTACATGAACTTCATGACTGTGGGCAAAGCTACACAGGGCATTGCGGATTATATTGTTGAAAAGGGTGAACAGGCGATGCGTGACGGTGTCGTCATTGCGCATGATCCCCGTCATTTCTCGAAGGAGTTCAGCCAGCTGACAGCCGGTATTCTGGCAGCGAACGGCATTCAGGTTTATACCTTCCCTGATCTGCGTCCGACACCGGAACTGGCTTATATGGTGCGCATGCTGCACTGTACAGCCGGCATTAACATTACTGCTTCTCATAATCCGAAAGAATATAACGGTTATAAGGCTTACTGGTCAGACGGATGCCAGGTCAGCAGTGCTGTGGCTGACGGCATGACGGAAAAGATCAATGCTGTGAATATGTGGGAAGACGTAAAGAAGATCGATTTCGAGGAAGGCGTAAAGAGCGGCATGATCTATGTTCTTTCGGAACGTTTTGACCGTACTTATCTTGGACTGGTTACGGATCTTGCCATTCACAGCGGTTCTGAACTGGATCTGGATATACCGCTTGTTTATACACCTTTGAACGGTGCGGGTTCTGTTCCTTTCAGAGAAATGCTGAAAATGAGAGGCTTCAGAAACTGGATGATTGTTCCGGAACAGTCGGAACCTGATCCTGACTTCACTACCGTCGGCTATCCGAACCCGGAAGATCCGAAGGCATTCCGTCTTGCGGAAGAGTACGGAAGAAAGATGAACGCGGAACTGTTAATGGCTACAGATCCTGACTCCGACAGATTTGCAATTGAAATTCGTGATAATGACGGAAACTATATTCCTTTAAACGGAAACCAGACCGGTTATCTTCTTGTGAAATATATTCTTGAAGGACATAAGACGGCAGGCACACTTCCTGAGAAAGGTGTCATGATCAAGTCGATTGTGACTTCTACATTAAGTACGATCATGGCTGAGTCTTATGGTGTCCGTATGGTTGAGACACTGACAGGATTCAAGAATATCTGCGGCAGAATTCCTTCACTTCTGGAAGAAGGTTATACATATCTTTTCGGATATGAAGAATCCGTGGGTTATGCAGCGAGCGTTGATATCCGTGACAAGGACGGCATTTCTGCCGGTATGCTGGTTGCGGAAGCAGCTGCGTATTACCGCAAGCAGGGAAAGACATTGTGGGATGTTCTGCAGGAAATCTATGCAGAATACGGATACTTCGCTGAAGATGAGCCGAATATCATTCTTGAGGGTATTGAAGGTTCCGAGAGAATCGGACGCATGATGGCATATGTAAGAGAACATCTTCCTTCCTCCGCCGGCGGTCTGCCGGTTGAAAAGATCATTGATTATACAAACGGCTATGAAGATATTCCTGCTCAGAATGCAATGCGTATCTTCCTGAAGGGCGGAAGCTGGTTCGCCATTCGTCCTTCCGGAACAGAACCGAAGATCAAGTTCTATTTCTATGCAAAAGCGGATTCCCGTGAGAATGCACTTGCGCTGAATGCGGCAATCAGAAAAGAAATTCTTGAAATGATTCAGAATGTAGAGTAACTGCCTGTACCGGAATCTGTTTTCCGGTACAGAGGGAAATGTTCATTTTTCTGTGTAAATTATCAGCAGGAGGGTGAAAAGATGAATCATTATGAATATCTCAGGTCACTGGATGTGCATGAACTCGCGAAGTGGATTGCCGGTGTTGAAAACGGCAGGATCCTTCCGGATGATTACATATGCGGTGTCAAAGGAAGATGTGCATATTCTGATCAGGAAGGCAATTGCTGTTCATTTGATGAAACGGGTGAGTACTGCGGATGTGTCTATACAGATGAAGAAAAGATCCGTATGTGGCTGCTTTCGGAATATAGTGCACAGTAAAACAAAGAACGATGGTCAAAGGACCATCGTTCTTTTATGTTTATACCAGTTTTTTCAGCTTCCATCTTCCGGTCAGGAAGTAGATGAGACCGGGAACTGCGGTGATATACGGTGCAAAGGCATTGCCCAGGAAGTATCCCAGGATTCCAAGTCCGAATGTATTTCCCAGAAGCCAGGACAGCAGGATACGTGCAAAGAAGCCGTCTGCGATTGCGATCGCAAAGGAAAGTCCGGTATCACCTGCACCGTTGATCAGGTTGTTGAAAGGTGACATCATTGCCATGGCGGGAAAGGAGATGACCAGCGTTTTAATAAACAAAGGGGCCAGTTCGAGTACGTCCGGATCTGTTGTGAAAAGGCTGAATGTCTGTACCGGATAAAGGAAGAAAATGACACCGCAGATCAGACATGCACAGCTGGTGATGACGAGAGCGGAAGTAACGGTCTTCTGCACACGGTCATACTTCTTTGCACCAAGATTCTGGGCAGCCATTGCGGAAACACCATATCCTACAGCCTGAGTAATAATGCTGGGAATGGACTGAAGTTTCTGACCTGCGCCGAAGGTGGCGGATGGTGCTACACCAAGCTGGTTGACAAGTCTTGCTACAAAGAGAGCGGAGATGGAAATGGCACTTCCCTGAAGGGCGAGCGGAAGCCCGAGACGGAACAGTCTGAGGAATAAACTTCGGTTGAAACGGAAGACTTCACGGTCAAAGGAGATACAGAATTCTTCTTTGTGCTTTGCCAGGAAGATCGCAGAGAAGATGACAGAAACTACCTGCCCGGTGACTGTAGCCCAGGCAGCACCGGCGACACCCATATGGAATACAGCTACAAAGAGATAGTCCAGAATGATATTCAGCACGGATGCGATTGCGATAAAGATGAAAGGATGCCGGCTGTCACCCATGCCTCTGAAGATTGCCGAGAACATGTTGTAAAGAGCTGTAAAGACCATGCCTCCGCCGCAGATGTACATATATGTTTTTCCCTGTTCAAAGGCTTCTGCAGGAATTTCCACTGCTTTCAGCATCTGCGGACTGAAACATAACGATGCAAGAGAAAGAAGAATGCCGGTAACGATGACCATCTCCGCCAGCATACCGACGATTTCCTTGATTTCGCTGTGTTTTCCGGCGCCGGCAGTCTGGGCGATCAGAATCTGTCCGCCTGTAGCAGCACCGACGCATAAACTGGTCATCAGCTGGATGATGTTGCCGGAGATGGATACAGCGGAAAGTGCGGAGCTTCCCGAGAATTGTCCGACGACCATCATGTCAACCATGGAATAGACAGACTGCAGAAGTGTGGAGAAGACAAAGGGAATTGAAAACAGAAGCAGATTCCGGAACACCGGTCCCTGCGTGAGATCTCCGGTACGATGATTCATATGCATCCTCCTTTTGCTTATAAAAAAACAGCAGGAATTCTGCTGTTTCATGGTGCGGATAACAGGACTTGAACCTGCACTCGCGAGGAACCAGATCCTAAATCTGGCGTGTCTGCCAGTTCCACCATATCCGCATGCTTTATCATTCTAGCAAAAAGAAAGAAAAAAGAAAACGGCCTGAGCCGTTTTCATTACTGTTTTCTCAGCAGACAAAGTTCATGTAGTAAGGCAGTTCTCTGCGCCAGTAAGGCCAGTCATGAGCGATATCTGTTCCCCAGAAATCAACCCATGCCGGAATGTTCTTGTATTCGAACAGTTCCTTCATGCGTGCAGAGTCATCCTGCATGGGCATTTCCCATGCGCCTCTTCCGCAGCAGAGGATAATATCCATCTTGCGGTAAAGTTCAACATAAGGATGATCATTTGCCATTCCGTTGATGTAATCAACAGGAGAGTTTGCATAAACCAGGTCATCCATGTAATCCGGGAAGAACAGGCGGATGTCGTAAGCACCGGAAAGTGCAATGCAGCCTGCGAAGATCTCGGGTCTCTTCAGAATGAAGTTCAATGCGTGTGTGCCGCCCATGGAACAGCCTGTTGTCATGATGCCGTCAGCGTATTTTCCGCCGTTTGCTTCTGCGTTGATTTCGAAGATGATCGGGCAGAGTTCATCACAGATATAGCGTACATATGCTTCCTGTGATTCGATTCTTGCACGATTGTCCCAGCTCTTGCTGGAGAAGGAGTTCGTATCGTTGCAGTCGCAGCAGAAGAACTGCGCACGTCCGGATTCAATATAATCCTTGACACAGTCGATCATTCCGTTGTTTTCGAAATCGAAGAAACGGCCGTCCTGAGAAGGGAAAACAAGGAAAGGCTTGCCGGCATGACCGTAAACCTTATATTCCATGTCTCTTCCGAGGTTCTGAGAGTAATGCTTGTAATACGCTGTTTTCATTAATCAGCTTTCTCCAGAATGAAGTTGAAGAAGTCACGAACTTCGTCCATTGTCTTGAAACGTGCAACGAAGTATTCGTTACCCATAGCTACGCCGAGAATTTCAGGCATACGGCCGTGCATAGTGATTGCGGAACCGTACTTCTGATAAGCATAAGCACTGGAGTTCTTGTAGTTGAACTTGTCACGTCTGCCTACGAAGCATGCATGGTAAGGACGGTCTGTGGAATAGAGACCTTCATTGTACATAGCCATGTTAGCGTAGATCTGATATACGTTGATATCGTTGGCATAGTTCATCATGTCAGGAGTCCATCCTCCCGGAGGACGCATGTTAACTTCAAGGCCTACGAGATCACCCTTGTTTCCCAGACCCGGCTTGTCTTCTGTCAGACGGAAATATTCTGTATGGAAGAAACGTCCCTGAATTCCGAAGGACTTGATAACCTTGGAACCCATTTCGTCCAGATCAGCAGGGATTTCTCTTTCGGACCAGTAGTAAACTTCATCAGCGGAGTTTACGATGTCCATGATAGGTGTAGGGAATGTATGGCTTGTCTTGAAGATGATGTTGTTGTTCTGGTCAGCGATACCGTCGAAGGAAACGATGGAACCCGGAACAAATTCTTCCATGATGTAGCCGGGCAGATTCTGTCTGTAGAAATCCTGCAGACCTTCATCATCCTTGATCTTCCATGTAGCGCTTGCACCGACACCGTCGTTCGGCTTAACGATTACAGGGTATCCTACTTCATCAACAAACTTCTTGCCTTCTTCATAAGTAGAAGTCAGGTGATAACGTGCTACCGGTACACCAACTCTCTCGTAATAAGCTTTCATGTTTGACTTTGTCTTGAAACGCATTACGGATTCAGTGTTGTCACCGGATGTGATATTGAAATCTGTACGGAGCTTTGCGTCCTGTTCAAGCCAGAATTCGTTGTTTGATTCCAGCCAGTCGATCTTTCCATGCTTGTGAGCGAACCATGCAACAGCACGATACATCTCATCATAGTCCATCATGGATCTGACCTGGTAATATTCGTCTGCGGCATCCTTCATTTCCTGCGGGAGAGAATCATACGGATCTTCACCGATGCAGAGGGATGTACCGCCAAGTGCCTTCCACGCCTTGGGGAACTGGTAGTATGTAGGCGGGAATGTAGGCGAAATAAATACAAAATTCTTTGACATATGTTTAGCCCTTCCTTTTAGATGCTATATGATTCTAACATGAAAAATGTTCCCATTTCATTGCTTTCAGTGATTTCTTTCATTGTTTCAGTATTTGCATCATGAAACAATACATGCTAATTTACATTGAGAGATGTTGAGAGGTAAGGAAAATGACAAGACTTGATGAAGACAGAGCGGCGATCGACCGCATTGATGAACAGCTTACAGCACTGTTTGAGGAACGCTTCAATGTTGTAAAAGATGTAATTGCATATAAGATCGAAAACAATCTGCCGATTTTCAATGCCGGAAGGGAAGCAGTGATTATTGAAAAGAATGCAAACCGCATTCAGGATGACAGTATTCGTCCGTATTTCGAGCAGATGTACAGGCAGATCCTTGTATTGTCCAAGGATTATCAGAAGGAAATTCTTGATCAGCACGAACAGAATCAGTAAGAAAAGAAAGCGGCAGTCAGTTTCTCTGCGCTGATTGCTGATATTTTCAGACTTGCGAATGCATCGCTTTCTGAAGAATCCTGCAGAGCTTCCATAGCACCAGCTGAAAAGGAAGGTGTTGAAGACATTCTTAAAACTGAAGAAGATAACTGTATTTTCTTTTTGAACTGAGAAACAGAATCTGAGCAAACGGACAGCGTGATTCTTATTAAGAGAATCATCCCTGCTATTATTGGTGTATTCCGGCAACAGAAAAAGTGGAACTCAGCAAATGCCTGAAGAAGTAAGAAAAGATACTTTTGAGGATCATCTTGTCGCCCTTAGCTGTTATTACGGTAAAAGACGAAGCTGGTATCAGAAGACCAGAGCAGAAATGTATCTTTCAGGACAGCTCCGAAGCATGGGGTATGAAGTAAAGACTGAAAATATCAAATATAAACTTCTGAAAAACAGGTTGATTATCGCAGGAAATCTTGATCAGTGCGAGAAGGTATATATTACTGCTTTTGATACACCGCGCAGGAGCCTGATTCCGAATTATAAGTATTATCCCTTTGACGATACTAGAAACAGAAAGAATGAAAACATCGATACATTACTTTCTGGTCTGATTCTGACAGCAATGTTCGGAACTGTTATGGGAATATACTATTACTTTTTGAAAAAGATCAGCTGGCCGCTTATTCCCGTAATGATGCTGGTCTCAATGATCTACAGCATAATAATGACCAACAGAAACAATTTCAACAAGAGCAGTGCTTCTATGGCTTTGCTGCTGTCGATAGCAGAAAACAGTCGTAAAACAGCCTTTGTATATGTTGACAATAATTCGGAAAACAATGTTGGTCTTAAAGCGTTGTTTGATCGATATGGAGAAATTTTAAACCGGAAAGAACTGCTGTATCTTGATTGCCTGGCATCTGGAAAAGAACTCGTACTGGCATTTGGCGATAAATGTCAGAAGATTACTCCACTTAAAGACGTTTATACCAAGAAACTGAGACATACCGAAAACGGAATTCTTTCGATTTCTGACAAGCTGCAGATCCTGATTTCAGGAAGCAGAGTGGAGAAAGATTTCATTGTGGAAAATCTTCGCACCGACAAAGACCTGAAACTCGAAAAAGCCAGACTTGTCAGACTAATTGCAGAATTGACATACTGAATATTGCCCCTTAAGAAATAGACTGCAGCTATCATCGTTGTTTACTGAACAATCGGATGACGCAGTCTTTTTCTTTATGCGGATATAAAAGAATATAACAGAATGCTATCATTACTGATCGTGATGGAACAGGTCTTCCAAAAGCGGAATTGACTCGTGTCAATGCATGCACGCCTCTTTTCTTGATGAGTGGTGAATATGTTCTTTTGCTTTTCAAGTGCTGACAGTTTGTACTTTGTGTTTTGATTTGAGGAAAATCACAAAAAATAACTGAATGAAATCCGTGAAAATGACTGAATGGAATAAAAAAACTGAGTGAATCGTGCATAATAAACCCATACAACCAAATGGGAGGCAGTAGAAATGGAAAAGCCGGGATACCGTCCGCGGATTATTGATAAACAGGTGAAGGAATATCTGTCTGCTTTTGGAGCAGTCTGCATCGAAGGACCGAAATGGTGCGGAAAGACCTGGACCTCTGCCAGGCACGCTGGCAGTGAAATTTACATCGGCGACCCCACCGGGAATTTTCAGAATCGCCGGCTGGCAGAAATGGCGCCTGAACTCATTCTGAATGGGGCGTCCCCGACTGATTGATGAATGGCAGGAGGTGCCGCCTCTGTGGGATGCTGTGCGATACCGGGTAGATCAGACGCATCAAAAAGGGCAGTTTATACTGACAGGTTCCGCTACGCCCAATCATAAAGGAATCCTTCACAGCGGGGCCGGCAGGATTGCACGGCTGCGGATGCGCCCTTTTGATATCATGCTGTGCGGTCTTTGATAAGAAAGCTCTTGACAAATGGTTTCAGGAAAAACTGTAAAAAGTATATTTATTTCATATAATGCATCTTCTGGATTTTTGCTTTTTCATTCAGATCAAGATATCTCAACCTTTTCTGATATATCTTTGATTTATGGACTTCACTTTATCAGGGAATTCCGTTACTGAATAACCTTGTTCCATTATCGGAGTAATGGATCTGGACAATTACATCATCAGAAATTGCATCGATCTGAAGCAACAGGAATTCGATAAAGAAATCGGAATTTCCATTTCTGTCTATAATCACAGCATGTCTGTAAATACATTTCTCACTTTGCTCAGAGAAACTGAATCAGCTTCGATTTTCAACGATGGATGGAGCGGATATGATTGTTTCTTCTCAGATGAGGTCTGCCCGGCAACTTTCTTGTTCTCCTTCACTTGCTTATGATCTTACTTGTTTTCCTGGCTTTTTCTGCTTCGTCGGAGACAGCAATTTCTTCTGTACTCAAATCAGGAAAGGCTGACAATCTGTACAGAAGATTCTGACATACGGCCGGTACCGCATGTCAGGCGTCAGTCAGCAAATGCATACAGTCCGTCAAGTTCACTCTCTGTGTTCAGGATCAAAGGATGTAAGATCACGTACTACTTCCGAAGCAATGAACAAACCTGCGGCAGAAGGAACAAAAGCTGTGGATCCCGGTGTGCTGCGGCGGCCTCCGCTTTCTTCTGCGGAAGGCTGGGCAAGAGGCTTCAGGGGTGTTTCGGTGGAATAGACAACTTTCAGCTTTTTCACATGTCTTTTTTTCATCTCGTGACGCATGATTTTAGCCAGCGGGTCTCCGGCTGTCTTATAAATATCAGTAACCGTCAGCTTTGAAGGATCAACTCTGTTTCCGCAGCCCATGGCAGAGATGACAGGAGTATTTGCTTTCTGACATTCCATGATGATATCAATCTTTGCTGTAACAGTATCAATCGCGTCAACGACATAATCGTACTGAGAAAAGTCGAAACGATCTTTTTCTTCAGGAAGATAGAAGCATGCATATTTATTTACTTTTGTTTCCGGACTGATCGCATGTACACGTGCTTCCGCTGCGTCTACTTTCAGCATTCCTACAGTGTCATGAGTTGCGATAATCTGTCTGTTGATATTGGAAAGATTAACTGTGTCATTATCAATGAGATCCAGTGTGCCGATGCCCATGCGGGCCAGCGCTTCCACGACATATCCTCCTACACCTCCGACACCGAATACAGCTACTCTGGAAGAGGCAATTTTTTCCAGATTGTTTTTTCCCATTACGTATTCTGCTCTTGTAAACTGATTTTCACTCATTTCCTTACCTCCGCTGAAGTAATCTTAACATAAATGATAATTCAGATAGACATCACATGAAATGTGATAGAATGAACTGACATTAAAGAAAGGATCCTTTTCTTATGAAAAAGTTATATATTTCTCTGCTCGCAGTAATGCTTGCCGGCTGCAGTGCTGCAGGAGTCTCAGCGTCAGCTGTATCTTCTTCTGCGGAAGAAGAGGAAAGCGGACTGATCTTAAATACCAAAGAACTGGATATGGACGGGTACTGGTGGCTTGACGACGATGATCCTGCTTTTATACAGATTTCGTTTACTGAATCTTTCCGTTTGTTCGAAGAAGGCGGCACAGGCATGCTTGTATATTCTTATCCGGACTGTCCGTACTGCAACAGGGCGGTTCCGGTACTGAATGAAGCTGCGAAGGAAAAAGGAATCAAAGTATATTATGTAGATGTATATGAACCGGAAATGACGACAGATACAACAGAAGAACAGTTCTACGAAGATCTGTATCATCTGTATGACCTTCTTGATCCGATTCTGGAAAAGATGACGAATGAAACAACCGGAGAGATCGAACCTGCTTTCTATGTTCCTGAAGTAGTAGCAATCAAAGACGGGGAAATCGTCGGCCATCACTGCTCACTGACGGATGATTTTGTACTGGAAGACAGTGAAACACAGATGACAGATGAGCAGCGTCAGGAACTGAAGGATGATTACCTTCGCCTGATTGATCTTGTTGCAGCAGAATAAACACGAACGGTCCCGAGGACCGTTTTCTTTTTTGAAATTTGCTGAAAATCTTCAAAAATCTGCTGATCGATGAAAAAACAAGTGTTTGCCGGTGAAATACAAAACGGCATTTCTGTTTTTGAATGGGATATAAGTGAAATTTATATCAAATTGCTGCATGAAACGTTTTGAATAATAACTTTATGGGATTATAATGTGATCGTAGTGTTTATCACACATAAGAAAGGGGACATTATAATTTATGGCATTACTTAAACTGATCGGTATCCTGATCGTTGTTGTAGGTTTTACACTTCGCTGGGATACAATCGCAACAGTTGTAGCTGCCGGTATCGCAACAGGTCTTGTTGCATGTCTCGACGGTTCCATGACATTCCTTGGAATCTTTGAAACATTCGGCAACTCTTTTGTTTCCAACCGTACTGCAACTCTCTTCGGTCTGACTGTCGGTGTTATCGGTATCTGCGAACGTTACGGTCTTCGTGACAAGGCAAAAGACTTTATCTCCAGCATGAAGGGCATGACAGCCGGCCGACTCCTCACAGTATGGACAGTTATCCGTACACTCTCCGCTGCATTCTCTCTGAGACTTGGCGGGCATGTACAGTTCATCCGTCCTATTATTCTCCCGATGTCTGAAGGTGCAATCTCTGCTCAGTACGGAGATGCTGCTCTTGAAGATGAAGAACTCGCAGATGAACTGAAAGGTATCGCTGCAGGTACTGAAAACTTCGGTAACTTCTATGGTCAGAACTGCTTCATGGGCGCTTCCGGTACTCTGCTGATCGTTAATACTCTGACAACACAGGGCATTGATGTTGATGCACTCGCTATTTCCACACATTCATGGCCGATTGCTATTATCTGTATGGTAGTATGCGCAATCTACTATCTGTGGTTTGACCAGCAGCTTGCAAAGAAGCTCGGCAAATAAGGAAGGGAGATTATTGAATTATGATTAACGCATTAACTCTTGTTCCTGCTGAGATTTCAGCAGTTTACAATCCGATTCTGCAGGAAGTTTTCTACTGCATCATCGGTCTGGTATTCATCGCTACAGGTGTCAAGGCATTCAAGGATACTGAAACAGCCAAGCATACAACAACAGGTATCTTCTGGTGCCTGATGGGTATTACATTCATCCTCGGACCGCACATTCCTCCGGTAATCATCGGCTTCATGCTCGTTGGTGTTGCTGTACTGACAGCCATCGGCGGTGTTGTTCCTACAAAGAATACTCCTCCGACAAAGGAAGAAACACGTGCTAACGCAGACAAGGTCGGCTACAAGGTATTCATTCCTGCACTGATCCTTGCTCTGGTTTCCGTTGCATTCTCACTGCTGGGCATCGTATCTTCCAACAACTCGATCGGCTGCTCTGCAGTAATCGGCGTAATTGCTGTTCTGGCTATTACAAAGGCTCCTGCAAAGTCTGTTATTACAGAAGGCTCCCGTCTGCTTGACTCCATGGGTGCTGTTGCATTCCTGCCTCAGCTGCTCTCTGCTCTGGGTTCTCTGTTCACAGCAGCAGGTGTTGGTACAGTAATCGCAAGCGGCGTAGCTTCCATCATTCCTGAAGGATCCCACCTGATCGCAGTTATCGTTTACTGTGTAGGTATGGCTCTGTTCACAATGATCATGGGTAACGGTTTCGCAGCATTCTCCGTAATTACAGTTGGTATCGGTATTCCTTTCCTGATCAACCAGGGTGCAAATCCTGCTGTTGTCGGTGCTATGGGTCTGACAGCCGGCTATTGCGGAACTCTGCTTACACCTATGGCAGCGAACTTTAATATCATGCCTGCAGCTCTGCTTGAAACAAAGGGCAAGTATGCAATTATCCGCTGGCAGGCTCCGATTGCAGTCGTTATGCTCATTGCTCACATTGTTGTAATGTATTTCTGGGCATTCTGATCAATCGCTGAATATTAAGAATATGAAAAGGAGCAGTTCAATCCGGACTGCTCCTTTTTGTTTGCATATTATTCCGGCATGACAAAGTCACCGTGTTTCATGATCAGTCTTCCGTCCGCCCAGATATCGGGGTCCCAGGTGACCAGATCAAAGTGTCCGGAAGCTTTCTGCTTTCCGCCAAGACCGACATTCCTGCCGAAACCGATATGGAACGTGTGATATGTACTCTCATCTTCGATATAGCACTCACCGACGCATCTGCTCTTTTCGTTGAGACCGATGCCGAGTTCACCGGCTACATACATTCTGTCATCTTTGTAGGATTCAAAATATTCCTTCAGACGTCTTCCTTCTTTGTTGTCTTCAATTTCAGTGATTCTGCCGTCTTTGAGAGTGATATGCACGGGCTCTTCCGTTTTACCGATGTATCCGAAACTGCCGTCGCACACCAGTGTTCCGTTTGTTGCATTCTCTACGATCGGCATGCAGATTTCGAAACTTGCGCTGGAGAACGGATGCCGTACCCAGAATGTACCGTTGAAGAATGTGTATGATCTTCCTTTCATTGAGAAGGTAAGATCTGTACCGAGTTCTGTCCTGATCCGGATGGTATTTACCTGACCGATCATACCCATTGCAGTTTCGGCGGTAATACGAGCCTCATCCGTGTCCATCATCATGAAATCGAAGCCGAGCATGGACTCACCGTTGTTCGTTGACAAAGGCAGTGAAAGCATACGTTTGCCGCGGGAGATCGCCCGCTCTGCCGCTTTCGTAGTAATGATCGAATAGTCACTGGCGCCGATGATCACGTCGTAGTCATCGAATACTTCCGGGTTCTGATCGAAGTAATCTCCTACATGAATGCCTTCCAGTTCTACAAGCAGAATGTCTGCTGCGGATGCATGCTTTGAAAGAGCTGCCTCTTTCATAAGAACACATTCATCGTAGTGCTGCTTTGAGGTGACAATACAAAGACGTTCCTGATCACGCAGACGAATCCACTGATCAACAACCGTTTTTGCACCTCGTTCAATGTCTTCCTGATTCATAGTTTTCTCTTTTCTGTAATTATAAGCTGTAGTTAATGATTCTGATTTGTGTATAAAATACACTTTTTAGTCTTCCTGCTATATAATAATACCAGCAAGAGATTAAAGGAGATAAAATATCATGAAAATTCTCGTTACCGGTTTTGATCCTTTCGGAGGAGAACCTGTCAATCCTGCAATTGAGTCTGTGAAGCTTCTTCCTGATACAATCGCAGGTGCTGAAATCATCAAGCTTGAAATTCCTACAGTATGCCATAAGTCACTGAACAAGATTGATGCCAAGATCGCTGAATGTGATCCCGATGTAATTCTGTCAATTGGTCAGGCGGGCGGACGTCCTGACATTACGGTTGAACGTGTAGGTATCAACTGTGATGACTGCCGTATTCCCGATAATGAAGGCAATCAGCCTGTAGATGAGCCTGTATTCGCAGATGGTCCGGATGCATACTTTACAACACTGCCGATCAAGGCAATGGTACAGCACATCAATGAATGCGGTATTCCTGCAAGTATCTCCAATACAGCAGGTACATTCATCTGCAACCATGTTACTTACGGTGTACGTTATCTGTGCGAACATAAGTATCCCGGAAAGAAGAGCGGATTCATCCACATTCCGTTCATGACATCCCAGGCTGTAGGCAAGCGCAATATGCCCTGCATGAACCTGAATGATATCGTTAAAGGTCTGACAGCTGCGATTGAAGCAATTGTTCTGAATGAAACAGATATCAAGGTTACAGGCGGCGCTGAACACTGATCTGTACGAAAATAAAGCATCTCTCTGACCTGTTTCAGAGGGATGCTTTTTTTCAGATCTTTTTAGCACTCTTTTTTGCTTTTCTATCCTGCTTTTTCTGTTCCTGCTGCTTGTGGTATGCACGATCTTCGGCTGCTGCTGCTTTCATGCCGCCGGCACGAGTCAGCTTGACAGCGGATACCATACCGGCAATTGCGGATGCCAGAAGAAGCAGTGAGAATACCACACCGGCCCAGGCACCTGCATGCAGGCAGTATGCCAGAAGGATAACAGAGGTCAGTATATCCAGGTAACTGGAGAAGGACATGTACTTGTTTTCATCCAGATGAAGGAAGATCAGTACAAGAGAGCAGGCCAGGAAGATACCGGATGTTCCGGAGTTGTTGAGGAATAAAGTCACGGCACAGGCAATAATTCCGTAGATGAATGAGAAGATTCTGTTATGCTCAATCTGCTTTTCAAACAAAGCAGATAAGGCAAGAAACAGATAATAGCTGATGCCGGCAAGATGCCCGACATAGAGGAACATCAGAGCAAACAGCAGTTCGCTGATAATACGCGCTGCCAGCGCTTTCTTTTCTTCCTGAAGGAAGGGTGCTGCTATATAAGCCAGTGCGGCAAGAATGCCGATTACGGCTGACATGAATGAAGTTGATAACTGCATGGGAATTCCTTTCTTTCACTGACGTTATTATACACTTGTGTTTATAAAAGACGAACAGATAAAGAAAACGAAGCTGACGCTTCGTAATCATTGTTTCTGTTTCCTGTATTCAGCGGGAGATATTCCTGTTTCTTTTTTGAAGGCTGATGAGAAGTAATTGGGATTGGGATAACCGAGAGAGTCGGAAATTGTTTTTACAGGGGCGTCAGAATGTTCAAGATAACTTCTGGCAAGAATCATTCTGTATCTGATGATATATTCCTTCGGCGAACAGTTCGCATGTTCCATGAAGATTTTATATAAATAGATTTCACTGATGGAAAGATGGAAAGCAAGCTCGCTGATGCGGATGGTTTCGGAGATGTGTCTTCCGATATACTGAACTGCTTCGTTGTAAAGACTTAACGAGTGGGAGGCATGTGATGACAGTTCACCTTCCACAGCTTCTTTTACTGTAAAACGTGTCATTTCAATGACAAGGTGCTGGAAAAGATTGTTGATTGACAGAGCATAGCCGTTCTGACGCAGCTTGTTTTCTTCCAGAATCAGACGGAACGTATCATAAAGATTATTATGATTGTCTTTCAGAATATGAGAAGGAGAGATTTTCTCCATCAGCCGGATGAATTCTTCTCTTTTATCAAGATTGCGTATTTCAAAATTGATGAACATCACATGCTTGGTTTCTTCATCATTGTCGATTGTCTGCATCTGCTGCGGGAGAAGGAAAAGCATATGACCTTCATTGATCTGATAGTTCACACCGTGGGTAATCAGATGTACGTGTCCTTTGATCACATGATTCAGTCTGAAATAATGTGTAAAAGGAGGCTCGGACGTGCCGGCTGATTCAGTAATGATTTCACCTGCTTCAAGAACATGAAGATCTGCTTCTTCAAGAAGTGTGCTTAAAGCGTCATATTCAATTGCATCACGAATAAACTGTACTGTCATAGCTCCATCTTACTCGCGGATATATCCGGTTAGTCAAGAATGATTAAAAATACATTAAAGACGCTGAAAAAAGAAGCAGCGCACAAATTTTCCCTGCTACTGTAATGAAAAAGTTTCAGAAAGATGCTGAAAAAACTTCGCTTTTGCACATCCGTCTTTATTGACGGGCATCCGGCCAGGGAGTATGATCATTCCATAAACCAGTGATTGGGAGATCAAACATACGGACAGCTCCAAGAGAGTGAGGAAAGGTGAGAGCCTCGCAGTGATGCAGTATGCAAATGGACCCATGAGGGACTGAGGAACACTTCGGGTTAGTATTCAGTACGCAATGTCAGCGTTAAAGGACAGAAAATGTGATTGCATTTTCAGGAAGAGAGAACAGTATTGTTATAACTGTTAATTAAGGTGGTACCGCAGGCATATACGCTTGTCCTTATGATAGGACAGGCGTTTTTTATTTCCGGGACATCCTGAAATGCAGAGAAGAAAAGGAGGAAAATCACATGAAAAAAGTATTATCCGTCAGTTTATCCGCACTTATGGCTCTTGCACTTGCAGGATGCTCAGGCACTTCTTCCGCAGCTTCTTCATCCAATGGTGCAGAAGATACAGCGGTATACAAGGTTGCTGTAGTAAAGCAGCTTGACCATGCTTCTCTGGATGAAATCGCAAATGCGATTACAGCAGAGCTGGACAAGCTCGCTGAAGAAAACGGTGTTGTCATTGAGTACGGAGAGGTTTACTCCGGACAGAATGATCAGACTACTTTAAAGCAGATCGGTGATCAGGCTGTGGCTGACGGGGTTGATGCAATTATCCCGATTGCAACACTCGCTGCTCAGACCATGACTGTATGTGCTGAAGACACACAGACACCGGTAATCTTTGCGGCAATTTCTGATCCTGCTTCTGCAGATCTTACCGGTATTTCCTATGTTACAGGTACTTCCGATGCTCTGAATACAGAACAGATCTTCGACATGATGTTTGCACAGAACCCTGATATCAAGAAGGTCGGTCTTCTTTATTCACTGAGTGAAACAAATTCCGCCACACCGGTCGCTGATGCCAAAGCATACCTTGATGCAAAGGGAATTGAATATGTTGAAGCAACAGCAAATACAAACGATGAAGTCATTGCGGCTGCGTCTTCTCTGGCTGCTGAAAAGGTGGATGCTGTATTTACACCTACAGATAATGTGATTATGGCTGCTGAACTTGCTATTGCACAGACTTTCGCCGAAGCAGGTATTCCGCATTATACAGGTGCTGACTCTTTTGTCAGAAACGGTGCTTTCGCTACCTGCGGTGTGAATTATACAGAACTTGGCACAAAGACAGCTGATCTTGCTTTTGAAGCAATGACAAAAGGTATGACAGATATGGAAGACTACTACCTGATGGACGGCGGCATTATTACTGTAAATACAGAAACAGCAGAAGCACTGCAGGCTGATTACAGCATGTTCGCTGATTTCGGTGAATTGGTCGAAGTCATCACGACGGAAGACTGAGGATAGAAGATATTTAATTAAGGAGGAACTTCTGCATGCTGTATGTATTGAAAACAGCTCTTGAACTTGGATGCATTTATTCGCTGGTATCACTGGCTCTTTTTCTGAGCTACAGAATACTGGATATCGCTGATCTTACGACTGACGGATGCTTTGTACTTGGCATGGCTGTGTCGGTCAGTACAGCAGCTTCCGGACATCCGGTACTCGGAATACTGCTGGGAACACTGGCGGGAGGATGCGCAGGCTTTGTGACTGCTTTTCTGCAGACGAATATGGGAGTTCCTTCTATTATTGCAGGTATTATTACCAATACCGGTTTGTATACAGTGAATCTGATGGCTATGGGCTGGTCCAGTCAGATCAGTCTGCTGAAGCAGGAAACAGTCTTTACAATGTTCCGCTCGACGGGCATCGGCGGTACGTGGTATACCGTGATTCTCGGAGGAACTGCAGCATTGCTGTGCATGATTCTTATGAAACTGTTTCTTGCGACAAGACTCGGACTTTCCATTCGTGCCACCGGTGACAACCGTGACATGGTCAGTGCATCTTCCATCAATCCGAAGTATACGATCACAGTCGGACTGGTCGCTGCCAACTGTCTGGCCGGTCTGTCCGGAGCACTGGCAGGACAACTGAACAAGACATGTGATGTGAATGCCGGTACGGGTATTGTGGTAATCGGACTGGCATGCCTGATTATCGGCGAGACAGTCATCGGCGGAAGAAAGTCCATCGGACGCAATATCACTGCATGTCTTGTCGGAAATATTATCTACCGTATGATCTATGCACTGATTCTGCAGACGAAGATCATCAATATTCAGTCATTGAAACTGATGACTGCGGTAATTGTTGCACTGGCGGTTGCGATGCCGACAATCCGGGAAAATATCGAACTGCAGGCCAGAGCAAGAAAGGAAGGAAGAAGACATGCTTGAATTACAGGATATCTCCAAGACTTTCAATGCCGGTACTGTGAATGAAAAGAAAGCACTGGATCATTTCAGTATCACCATTAATGACGGTGACTTTATTACCATCGTCGGTTCCAACGGTGCGGGCAAGTCCACATTGTTCAATGCGATTTCCGGTTCTTTCCTGGTGGATGACGGGCATATCATTCTGGATGGCGAAAATATTACGTTTGTGCCTGAATACAGGCGTTCGAAATATATCGGCCGTCTGTTCCAGGATCCTCTGAAAGGAACTGCACCGCATATGACCATCGCAGAAAATCTTGCACTTGCTTTCCTTCGTGCCGGCAGCGGTACTTCTCCTTTTTCAAGAATCACACGCAAGGACAGAGATCTGTTCCGCTCACATCTGGAAAGACTGGGCATGGGGCTGGAAGACCGCATGAATACACCGGTGGGTACATTGTCAGGAGGCCAGAGGCAGGCTCTGACATTATTGATGGCTACGATTGTTCCGCCGAAGATTCTTCTTCTGGATGAACACACAGCAGCGCTGGATCCGCAGTCTTCCGAGAAGATCATCCGCCTGACGAAGGAGATCGTCGAAGAACACCATACGACCTGTCTGATGGTTACACACAATCTGCAGCAGGCTGTTACAACAGGCAGCAGAACATTCATGATGGCTGATGGAAAGGTTATTCTTGATCTGAAGGGAAAAGAACGTGAAGGACTTACGATTGAAGATCTGATGCACAAGTTCCGTGAGAATGCCGGAAAAGTGCTGGATGATGACCGTATTCTTCTTTCTGAATGACAGTATTAAAGATGTTTATGAAAGAACCGGAATGTCCGGTTCTTTTTTCTGCATTTCACAGCCGGTTCTTTGCAAACAGTGCTAAAATGGACATCCGCAGAGGTTATATGGCTAAAAAAGAAAACAAAACAAATGCAATGCGCATGCTGGAAACAGCCGGAATTGAATATATACCGCACACATATGATACAGATGACGGAAAACTGGATGGTGTTTCTGTTGCAAAGAAACTGAATGAAGACCCGGATCAGGTATATAAGACTCTGGTAACACAGGGTGATGACAGAAATTACTATGTGTTTGTTATTCCTGTTGCATTGAAACTTGATATGAAGGCAGCCGCAAGAGCGGCAGGTGTGAAGTCTGTAGCGATGATTCCGCAGAAGGAATTACTGGGATTGACAGGATATATCCATGGCGGGTGTTCTCCGGTCGGAATGAAGAAACTGTTCAGGACAGTCTTTGATGAAACAGTTATTCTGTATGACACGATTATGGTATCCGGAGGAAGAGTCGGTCTTCAGGTTGAAGTGAATCCGGAAAAACTGCTTGATATCACAAATGGCACAACAGCAGCGCTGACAGCGCTGTGAACGTTCACATTCAAACAATGAAGGTTATGGTATAATCACAACGTATGAAAAAGAAAATGATGATCAAAGGAATTCTCGCTGCTTCTCTTGCTGTGATCAGCTGCCTGAATTCCGTAACAATAAAAGCAGAAAACAACTATGATGATACAGAATACTGGAGCAGCAGATGTACGCTTGCTTCGATTGCGGATGCATCGGATTATTCAGCGTGCGAAGCATATCGTACGTATATGGCCGGACAGTCCGAAGAACTGAGCGCAAAGTTTGCTGAAATCGAAGCGGAGAGAGAAACAATTTCCGCAAATCTTCAGGAGTATGCGGACAAGCTTTCGGAATATCAGTCGGAAGTAGATGCACTGAACAGTGAGATTTCTGCTCTGAGTTCGCAAATCTCCGATAACCAGTCTGCGGTTGACACAATGACTGCGGATATGGAGAAGACACAGCAGGAAATTGACGAGCAGCAGGAAGAAGTAGATGAAATTGCCGGAAAGGTGCTGGACCGTATGGTCAGTGCCCAGTGGACAATGCGTCTGAATACTTATTTTGAAATTATTGTGGGTGCGAAAACATTCAAAGATCTGATCAGAATTGTCAACGGACTGAGTGATATTACGGCTTATGAACAGTCTACGAATGCGCAGCTTGTGGAAAGCATGGAACTTCTTAATGCAGCAAAGGAAAAGCTGGAAGAAGAAAAGCAGAAGCTGGAAGAAGCCTCTGCAGAGCTTGAGAAGGAGCTGGCTGATCTGGAAGAAAAGCGCAATGATGTTCTTGTTGCACAGTATAAAGCGCAGGTCATTGAAGAAGAATTTGAGAAACAGGCAGCGTCTGCGGAAGCTGAAGGAAATAAATATGCGGATGATCTCAGTACAATCATGTCAATGATTGCAGATCTCGGTGATGCTCTGGATAATATTCCCGATACGGTAATCAATCCCACTCCTGAGCCGACTCCCGAAGCAGTTTCAACCCCTGAACCGGAAACGGAAGATGAGGAAGAGGATACTACTGAATCAACACCTGCTCCTACACCAACACCAACTCCGACGCCAACCCCTGTTCCGACTTCAACTCCTGCACCTTCCATTACGACTTCAACGGGATGGACATATCCTGTACCGGGTGCGTACAGAAGTGCAGGTACATGGTATTATCCGGGAGGATCGGCACATCTCGGTTATGATTTTGCGGCATCTCTGGGTTCGACTATTTATGCAGTAGGCAACGGTATTATTCTCTTCAGTTCCGATAACTGCTCAACATATGGATATCTTGGCTCCAGCTGCGGCTATCCCGGATCTACGGGCGGCGGCAACCAGGCATATCTGCTGACGAAGATCAACGGTTATCTGTATGCAGTGAAATATCTGCATATGATGTCCGGTACAGTTATTTCAAAGGGCACTATTGTCAGTGCCGGTGATGTGATCGGCAAGGTCGGAACATCCGGAAACAGTTCCGGTCCTCATTGCCATATTGAAATCTTCTATCTCGGAAGTGCTGATAATTTCAGCAGCTATGCAAGAAACTGGAATGGTGATCTGGCTTTCGGCGCCGGCTGGGCAGGCAGTGACAGAAAGTGTGATGCCGGCTACAGTGCACCGTGCCGTATTCGTCCGGAATCGATTTTCGGTTATTGATGAAAGCAGGCTGTTCTCTTTCTGAGATCTCTGATGATCAGAAGAAGAACATACATGCAGAAAGCACCGGTGATATAGCCTGACATATCGATGAGACAGTCGCGCAGAGCGCCTGCTCGATCAGGCACAAACAGCTGTATGGTTTCATCACATGCCGGTACAAGAATCCAGAGAAGCAGGAAAAGCAGAGGTTTATGCTGTGCTGATGTTGCTGCACAGGCATGAACAGTCAGGAAGCCAAGAGCAGCGTACTCACTGAAGTGTGCTGCTTTTCTGATGTAATGATGGAATAACTGTGAATCTATGGTAAAGCCTGCTTTGTTTATGAAGGACATCAGGATTGCGGAGAAATGGCCGCTGATATTTCCTGAAACTTCTCCGATAATCAGTGAATTGGAAAAGATAAAAATGATCCAGAGAAATACGAGGATCCAGGGGACGACGTTCTTAAGCTTCATATAGAGAACTCCTTGTGCTTGTTCTGCTATGCTATAATACAATAGTTATGAAAAAGAAATTAATGAATCTTGCACTGGTGCTTCTGGGAACTTTTATTCTTGCGGTATCTGTTGAATTCTTTATTCTTCCTTATAAGATCCTGTCGGGCGGTGTTGCCGGCATAGCGGTAGCGCTGGAACCTTTCTTCCATATTGATGAAACGTTGTTTGCCAATTGTGCGGTAGTGGTTCTTCTGATTCTGGGAAGAATTGTGCTCGGCCGTGATTTTGCGATGAAAACAATTGTGTCGTCACTTGCTTATCCGGTATTTACCAGTCTTCTTTCACGGTATCCTGTTGAACTGACCATTGAGCCTGTGCTGGCCAGTTTCTATGCCGGACTTCTGGGCGGTGCAGGCATCGGTCTTGTTATGAAGACCGGAGCGAGTACCGGAGGAATGGATGTTCCGCCTATGATCCTGCATAAGCTGACAGGGATCAAGATTTCCACACTTGTTATGATTACCGATGCGCTCACTGTTCTGATGGGAATATTAGCTTATGATATCAACGCTGCTCTGATCGGTCTTGTTTCGGTATTTGCGTCCGGTCTCGGAATTGACCGTGCTCTGCAGTTCGGCCAGGCTTCTCTGAAGTCTGTGCAGATTATTTCGGACAGCTGGGAAGAGATTGTGAAGGAAATTGATATACGGCTGATGAGAGGATGTACATTGCTGGATGGCGAAGGTGGTTATCAGCGTGCTGAGAAAAAAGTGATTCTTTGTGTTGTATCAAATCAGGAATACAGCAAACTGCTTCAGCTTGTGCACGGAATTGACGAAAGAGCGTTTGTCATTACAACTGACGCTTCGAATGTGCGCGGGGAAGGTTTCACGTACAGTTCACCGAATATTTAAACGTATCATGGACTGTTATGCTAAAATATTACGGTACGGCTTTTGATGCCGGTGTGAAAGGAGGTCTCATATGATTGAATGCACACATGTTTATAAACGTTATAAAAACGGAACGAATGCTCTGTATGACATCAACTTTTCAGTTGAACAGGGTGAATTTATATATATTATCGGACCGACAGGTTCGGGAAAGTCTACGCTGATCAAGCTTCTTGACGGGGAAGAGGTTCCTACAAAAGGAACAGTTAAAGTAACCGGGGTGGATGTCGGAAGACTGAAGCACCGCAAGGTACCGCTGTACCGCCGTAATATCGGTGTTGTATTCCAGGACTATCGTCTGCTTCCTACTAAGACTGTATTTGAAAATATTGCCTATGCACTGGAAGTGATCAATATGAAGCGCAAGGAAATCGAACAGCGTACACGTGAAGTTATGGAGGTTGTCGGTCTGAAGGACAAGGGAGATGACTTCCCTCATGAACTTTCCGGCGGACAGCAGCAGCGTGTCGCAATTGCACGTGCGATTGCCAACAGACCGAAGGTACTGATTGCGGATGAACCTACCGGCAACCTTGACCCGGGCAAGTCTGATGAGATCATGTCACTTCTTGAAACAATCAATGAGAAATACGGTACCACCATCCTGATGGTTACTCATGATCTGCCTCTTGTAAACAAGCACCGCAAGCGTACGGTTGTTCTGGAAAACGGACATATCGTTGCCGACCTGAAGGAAGGAGGATACGTACGTCATGATCAGTAGATCTGTGAAGGAAGGATTCCGCGGAATCGGAAGACACTGGGGTATGTCAATCTCCAGTGCACTGGCTGTAATGATCACCTTGATTATTATTTCCTTGTTTCTGATGGTTTCCTATAACATTACATTATTTACAAAAAGCATTGAATCCAGTGTTGAGATTTCAGCAACTGTTTCTTATGACTATGAAAGCCAGGAAGCAGAAAACAAGATCCGCATCGCAATTGAGAAAATTGACGGTGTTGCCTCTGTTACATATTCCGACAAAGAAGCTGAGTTTGATTATTACCTCGACAGCTTCGATGACGAAAAGACAAAAGAAGCAATGGAGCCTTTCCGTGAATACAACTCCATGCATGATGCTTTCTATATTGAAGCGGAAGACGGCGACATGATTCAGGATATCGCTGCTGAGATCGAAAAGATCGAAGGAATCGATAAAGTGAATTACGGCGGGCAGAGTACATTGAGTGTTGTCAGTGCGATGTCTGCAGTGCGTCAGGTCGGAGCTGCACTTGTTGCAGGACTGAGTCTTCTTGCGATCTTCCTGATTGCCAATACCATTAAACTGACTATTTCCGCAAGACAGGATGAAATCTTCATCATGAGAAATGTCGGTGCAACAGACGGATTTATCCGCGCACCATTCGTTGTAGAAGGTATTCTGACCGGTATTCTGGGGTCGATTATCCCGATCGGTCTTACGATTTTCGGCTATATGCTGGTTTATGAAAAAACAGGAGGTGTCTTTATCTCCAACATGTTCAGGCTCGCTGCTCCTTCACCGTTCATCTATTATCTGTCCGGAATTCTTCTCGGAATCGGTGTTATGGTCGGTCTGATCGGTTCCTGGGTATCCGTAACAAAGTATCTCAGGTGGAACAGATGAAGAAAACACTGAAAAAGGCATTCAGATATTTGATCGCAGCTGCGCTTTGTATCGGCATTACAGGCAATGTACGTGCGGATGCTGAGCCGGACTATACGGATACATCTTACTGGAACAATAAATGTACCGGAAAAACACAGATGACTCAGGACGAGAAGACTGCATGTACAGCTTACGCAAAATATCTGGCATCTGAAAATGAAACTTTATCCGCCAGACTGGATGAAGTGGAAGCTCTGCGTGATCAGTATGAAGCCGATATCGCTGCATACAAAGATGAGATCGCTGCTTTGAATACCAGTATTGAAAGCAAGCAGAGTGAAATCGATGCGAAACAAGTTGAAATTGAAAACAAGCAGAATGAAATCGAGGACAAGCAGGGTGAGATTGAAGTAAAGATCAAGGAAATTGAAGTCAAGCAGGGTGAAATTGACGAAACCCAGGCTGAAATCGATTCCCTTCGCCAGAAGGTCATGGACCGTATGGAGGCTGCGCAGCCTACGATGAGATTATCCAAATACCTGGATATTCTGATGGGCGCGAAAACTTTTGAGGATTTTATCCGTATTGCCAACGGTTTCCAGAGCATTACGGAATATGACAATATCACACTCAGTACATTGAATGATCTGATGGAACTTCTTGATACACAGAAAGCAGAGCTGGAAGAAGCGCAGGCGGAACTGGAAGTTCAGAAGACAGAACTGGAAGAAGAAAAAGCAGATCTTGAAACAGAAGAACAGGAGCTTGAAGATGAGCAGAGCGAACTGCTTGTCATGAAGTATCAGGCCCAGATTGCCGAGGAAGCTGCAGAAGCAAAGGCAGCGCAGATGGAAGCAGAAGGAAACCAGATCGCTGCAGATATTCAGTCGGCGAATGCAGCAATCAATTCTATTGCGGCAGCCGGTTCACTGAATGCGATTGTCACATCGGCAGGCTGGACATATCCTGTACCTGGTGCACATCGCAGCGCAGGCACATGGGCATATGCAGGCGGCGGTACACACCTTGGATATGACTTTGCGGCTGCGATCGGAACAAATATCTATGCGGTTGCGAACGGTGTCATTCTCTACAGTGCGGACAACTGTTCGACATACGGCTATCTTGGTTCAAGCTGCGGCTATCCCGGATCTACCGGAGGCGGCAATCAGGTTTACGAACTTGCGACAGTAAACGGAAGCCTTTATGCAATCAAATATCTGCATATGATGTCCGGTACACCTGCTGCGATTGGTACTGTTGTTTCAGCCGGTGATGTGATCGGCAGAGTTGGTACATCCGGAAACAGTTCAGGCGGCCACTGCCATATTGAAATTTTCTATCTTGGCGATGCATCACAGTTCTCCTATTATGCACAGAACTGGAACGGTGATCTCTCCTTCGGTGCCCGCTGGGCAGGAGAAAATGACAGAAGATGTGAAGACGGTGTCGGTGCTCCGTGCCGTATCCGTCCGGAAACGATTTTCGGCTATTAATGATTCAAAGCCTCAGAAAACTGAGGCTTTTTGCAAAAAGAGGTACTTTATGAGCGAAGAAAAGAAAACAGTAAAAACAATCAAGGTAAAGCGCCATCTCTGGCCGGAGGAAGTTCAGGCAAAGAAGGACAAGCGCACTAAAACATTGCTGAAAATCGGCATTGTTGTTATGACGATTGCCGGTATCCTGATCGGCTGGACAGGCGGCAGTATTCTTCCGTTCAGCGGTCTTTCCAGACTGCGTCAGGCATACAGCGGACTGGATTCATCAGATAAGATTTCTTCTGTACTGGAGATTATGGAAAATGAATGGTATTTCGGCGATAGTATTGAAGATCTTGCGGAAAGACTGACGAATCAGGCATTGATCGGGATTACAACGAATTCCGAAGACCTCCATACAGAATATATGTCGGCAGAGGAGACGGAAACGTTCACACAGTCAATCAATCGTGATTATGTTGGCATCGGCGTACAGTTTATACATAACGGCGGTGTGAATATCATTGAACGTGTATTCAAGGATTCTCCTGCGGAAGCTGCCGGACTTCAGCCCGGAGATGTTTTCTATGCAATTGACGGAACTTCTGTTGATGGTCTTTCCACGGATGAAATCAAGGAACTGGTTCTCGGCGATGAAGGAACAGATGTTGTGATTGAGGTTGTTCGTGATGGTGAAGTGGTTTCTCTCACTGTGACACGTGCACCGGTTAGTGCGACAGCTTATGCATATCTGATCGATGATCAGACGATTTATCTTGAACTGCTGCAGTTCGGCCAGGGCAGTGCGGATGAAATCCTGAAATATATCGAACCTCTGCTGGCGGACGGAGAGAAAGATCTGATTCTTGATCTGCGCGGCAACGGCGGCGGTTATCTGACTGCGCTTGCCCAGATTGCAAGCATGTTCCTGCCGGATGATACACTGTGCATGCTGCAGGAATACAGTGATGGTTCGGTTACGGAAATCCGTACGAGCGGTGAACCGGTTGAAAATGTCGGTGATATTGTTATTCTTGTGGACGGAAGTACTGCCAGTGCGGCTGAAGTTCTGACACTTGCACTGAAAGAGCAGAGAGAAGGTACTACAGTGATTGGTACAACAACTTACGGCAAAGGAACTGTACAGGTAACAAAGAGCTTTACGGATAATTCTTCTTTGAAATATACAACATCCAGATGGCTTTCTCCTTCGGGCGTATGGATTAACGGAACAGGTATTGAACCGGATGAAGAAGTGTTTCTTCATGATGCACTGTATCACTCTTTCGCAGGAATGGATGAGGAGTCAGTTTATCAGTATGATGATGTCTCTTCTGCCGTTCAGGATGTTCAGCTGATTCTGGATTATCTTGATTATGAGGTCGACCGTACTGACGGATATTTCTCTGCAGGCACAGAAGAGGCATTGAAAGAGTTTGAAGAAGATCATGATATGACAGCAGACGGAACGATTGATTATACAGTTTATGAGACGGTACTTGGTGCTTTGAGTCTGGACTGGAATATGACAGACAATCATGATACACAGCTCGCAAGAGCCCTGGAGATTGTTCATGAGTGAGCATAAGTTTGAACTTGTATCCGAATTCAAGCCGACCGGTGATCAGCCGCAGGCAATTGAAAAGCTCGTAAAGGGTATCAGAGAAGGAAAAAGAGAACAGGTTCTCGAAGGTGCTACAGGTACAGGCAAGACCTTTACCATGGCAAATATCATCGAACAGATCAACAGACCGACACTGGTGTTCTCACACAATAAAACACTGGCAGGTCAGCTGTATTCCGAGTTCAAGGAACTGTTTCCGAAAAACCGTGTTGAATTCTTTGTCTCAAATTTCGATTACTATCAGCCGGAAGCGTATATGCCGAAAAGTGATATGTATATTGAAAAGACAGCAGCGATCAACGAAGAACTGGATATGTTCCGTGAAGCTACGCTTAATTCACTTAGTGAAAGAAGAGATACGATCGTTGTAGCTTCGGTTGCGTGTATTTACGGTGCCAGTGATCCTGTGCAGTACAGAGATATGTTTTTCACTGTCCGTGTAGGAGAAAGCTATGAACGCAATGCGCTGCTCAGAAAATTTGTTGAGCTTCAGTATTTCCGCAATGATATGGAGCAGTCCCGTGGTTCGATGCGTGTGCGCGGGGATGTGATTGATCTGACACCTTCTTATACGGATCAGTTTAATATCCGCATTGAACTCTTTGGCGATGAGATCGACCGTATTACAGAAGTGGATCCGCTGACAAATAAAACATTGAATGCATACCAGTTCTACAATATCTTTCCGGCATCCGGCTATGCCCGCCCGAAAGATGTCATGAACCGTGCATGCAATGATATTGAAGAAGAACTGGAAGAACGTCTGAAATATTTCAAAGATAACGGAAAGCTGCTGGAAGCAGAGCGTCTGGAACAGAGAACCCGTTTTGATATTGAAGCACTGCGTGAGAATGGATACTGTTCAGGTATTGAAAACTATTCCATGCATATTGACGGACGTACGCCGGGTCAAAGACCTTGGAATCTGTTTGACTATTTTCCGGAGGATTTCCTGCTGATTGTGGATGAATCTCACGTTTCGCTGCCGCAGGTCAGAGGAATGTATAACGGCGACAGACAGCGTAAAGAGGTGCTGGTGGAATACGGTTTCCGTCTTCCTTCAGCGCTGGAGAACCGCCCGATGCGCTTTGAGGAATTTAACTCAATGATCAATCAGGTGATTTACTGTTCGGCGACTCCCGGTGATTATGAACTTGAACAGGTTCATCATGAAGTTGTGGAACAGGTAATCCGTCCTACAGGACTTGTGGATCCTGTGATTACAGTAAAGCCGACACAGGGACAGATTGATGATATTGTAGAAGCTCTTGAAGAGAGAATCAGCCGGAATGAGAGAGTTCTGATTACTACTTTGACCGTCAGAATGGCCGAGGATCTGACGGAATATCTAAAGGAAAGAGGCTTTAATATTGCTTATCTTCATCATGAAACAAAGACTTTGGAACGTACAGAGATTATCCGGGATCTTCGTGTAGGAAAAGTAGATGCTATTGTAGGGATCAACCTGCTGAGAGAAGGTCTTGATATTCCTGAAGTATCACTCGTTTGTATTCTTGATGCAGATAAAGAAGGTTTCCTGCGCTCACACCGTTCTTTGATTCAGACAATCGGACGTGCAGCACGTAATGCCAATGGTGAAGTATATATGTACGGTGATGTGATGACAGACTCAATGGCCATGGCAATTGAGGAAACAAATCGCAGACGTGCTATCCAGATTGCGTATAACGAGGAACACGGAATTATTCCTAAGACAATCGTCAAGCATGTCGAAGAAGCGATTCGCGGCAAAGAGACAAAGGAAATGGCTGCGAAGTACATGAAGAAGAAGCAGCGCATGGGCAAGAAGGACAAAGCAGAATTAATTAAAGAAGTTGAAGCAGAAATGCGTGAAGCTGCAGCTGCACTTGATTTTGAAAGAGCAGCTGAACTGCGTGATATGCTTTTTGAATTAAAATCAGAAGATTAAGGACTTTTTGAATATTTGCGCTATAATACTCTACATCGTATGAAAGGAATTCTTTTATGATTGATTATGACAAACTGATCACACCTCAGGCAAAAGCGATGAGACCTTCAGGTATCCGCAAGTTCTTCAATCTCGCTGCTGAAATGCCGGAATGCATTTCACTGGGTGTAGGTGAGCCGGATTTCCAGACACCATGGAATATCCGCGAATCTGCTATCCATTCTCTGGAGATGGGTCATACGAAATATACAGCAAATGCCGGTCTGATCGAACTGCGCAAGGCTCTGTCTGCCTTTATGAAGCGCAAGTATGATCTGGATTACAAACCGAATGAAATGATTGTTACAGTGGGCGGATCCGAAGCAATTGACCTTGCGATCCGTGCTCTTGTGGACGAAGGGGATGAAGTAATTATTCCCGAACCTTGCTATGTATCTTATGATCCGATTACGACTTTGACAAAAGGTGTACCGGTAGCGATTCAGACGACAGCGGAAACAGAGTTCCGGCTGACAGCAGAACAGCTGAAAGCAGCGATTACTCCGAGAACCAAGGTGCTTGTTCTTTCTTATCCGAACAATCCTACAGGTGCTGTTCTCGAGCATGATGATCTGGTGGCTATTGCGGAAGTTCTGAAGGATACAAATATCATTGTACTTTCTGATGAAATCTATGCTGAGCTTGTTTATGGTGAAAAACGCCACGAGTCAATTGCGCATATTCCCGGCATGTGGGAACGTACGATCGTTGTTAACGGTTTCTCCAAAACATTCTCGATGACAGGATGGAGACTTGGCTATGCCTGCGGACCCAAACCTCTGATTGATGTGATGACAAAGATCCATCAGTCTGCGATTATGGCAGCACCGACCACCAGCCAGTATGCAGCGATTACTGCTTTGAATGAAAGCGATGATGCTATTGCATATATGCGCAAGGAGTACGATTTCCGCAGACAGTACTGTGTAAGAAAGCTGAATGAAATGGGTCTTTATACATTTGAACCGAAGGGTGCTTTCTATTTGTTCCCGGATATCCGTTCCTCAGGTATGAGCAGTGACGAATTCTGCGAAAAGCTTCTGGAATCAAAGCATGTTGCAATTATTCCGGGTACAGCGTTCGGCGCAAGCGGTGAAGGTTTTGCACGTATCAGTTATGCTTACAGTCTGGAACATCTTCAGACGGCTATGCACAGAATCAGTGATTTTCTGCAGGAAATCAAACTGCAGCAGAAGGGAGAATAATCATGGATGAATTAAGACTGCTTCATCTTCTCGGGGATAATCCTCGTATTACTGTTACAGATCTTGCGGATCTGCTTGGCGAAAGCGAAGAAAATGTAGACAAGGCAATGTGCGATCTGGAAAGAAACAAAGTGATCTGCGGTTATCATACAGTTATTAACTGGGATAAGACCAATGAAGAACATGTAGATGCTGTTATCCTCGTTTCCGCAAAGCCGGAAAGAAATACAGGCTATGACCGTATCGCTGATCGTATTGCGCGTTTTCCTGAGGTTTCCAGCGTATATCTCATGAGCGGAACATCTGAATTCATGGTAAACGTAAACGGACGTACTATGCGTGAAGTATCAGACTTTGTCGGCCAGAAGCTGGCGCCGATCGAAAGTATTACTGCTACTGTTACATGTTTCGTGCTGAAGAAGTACAAAGTCAACGGCATCAACATGGAAATTGAAACTGAAGTAACAGATGAACGTGCTATCATTTCTGCCTGATTAAGATAAGAAAGACAAGGATCCGGAAAACCGGATCTTTTTTTGGAAAAACGCAGAAATATGGTTTTCATAAAGACTTTTCATGTTGTTTTAAAAGCATAAATTTCGTATAATAACACGGCGAGTGGAAGAAGATCCG